>Ga0268284_1000411_pt1 | contig 30334 bp, 28 predicted proteins | sample saktaG_14_FD_190137 | JGI IMG/M metagenome (GOLD analysis project Ga0268284, IMG submission 190137) | Saline water microbial communities from Sakinaw Lake, British Columbia, Canada - sak_2013_06_06_40m | ecosystem: Environmental > Aquatic > Non-marine Saline and Alkaline > Saline ...
CGCGATCCGGTGGGTGAGTTCTGCTAACATATCCGCCGGCGGGCGGGCGGGATCGTCGTGCTGATGGAAGTATTGGATGAACCGTTTGAGATTAGCGGCGCGCTGGAACCCGCCGCCTTCAGAACCAGTAGTTGGGGTTTCCTCGTATGAGTCGAGCAGGCCTGATTCATCGAGGACGCGTTGGGCGAGTTCCGCTGGCCGTAGGATGTTAGATAGGTTGTGCCATGCGGTGAGTTTTTCGGCGATCGGCAGGAATGGTTTGCCATGGCGGGTGATGAGTTTTTGCCGGTCCGGGGCACCTGCGGCGAGTTGTGGACGGAGGAGCATGAGGACATCGGCGGTCGCGAGGGCGTCGGAGAGAGCCCGGTGGGACGGGCGGTTGTGGGTGTCGAGGTGGCGGCTAACAGTCGATAGGTCGTGGCGTTCGAGGTCGAGGAAGCGGCGGGAAATGTCGAGGGTATCGTCCCAGCGGTCGGTGGGTAACGCGATACCAAGGCGGTTGGCGTGGGCGCGGATCATCGAGAGGTCGAAACTGACATTGTGACCAACCAGCACCGCGCCCTCGGCGAAGCGGGCGAATTCGCGGAAGACCTCGGCAGGGTCGCGACCCAAGGTTTGCAAGGTTTCTTCGCTGATGCCGTGGACGGCGGCGGATGCGCCTAACGGGCGGGTCGGGCGCAGGAAGGCCTCGAAACGTTCCATGGGGCGACCGTTGACGAGTTTCACCGCACCGAGGTCGATCACTTCATCCACGGCAGGCGAAAGGCCGGTGGTTTCGACATCGAAAACAACGACCGTGCCGTGTGCGAGCGCGTTGAGCAGGGCATGGTAGGGTTCGCCGTGCTGGTGGGAGCGGAGTTGGGCGAGATCGGTGATACGGAGTCCGCACTGCTGGCCATCGGACCAGATGGTTCGCAGGGTGGCCGGGCCGATGCCGCAGGCCGGGCGCAGAGTCATGCGTTGCAGCGCCCCGCTATCCGCGGGATTCTGGAACAAGCGGAGGCGTGCTAACAAGTCTTTGATTTCCTGGCGGCGGAAGAAATCGAACTCCTCCACAGTGAGGTGCGGGATGCCATGGTATGCAAGGGCGGTGGAAATGGCTTGCGAGCGTTTGTGTGTGCGGGTGAGGATGCCGATCCTGCCGGGATCACCGCCAGTTAGTAGCATGCGCTTGAGTCGGCCGGCGATCCAGTCGGCTTCGCTGCTGGAATCACCGGCATGATGGCACTCCGGTGTCGCGCCTTCCGCCAGGGATGGGGCGGGATGGGTGCTGGTGCGACGATGTGCAAGGGTAGCGGCATGGCGGTCCGCGACCCGCAGCAGGGCCTTGGTGGCTCGGTAGTTGTCGCGCAACGGCAGTTCGGTCATGGGGCTGAAGTCGGCTTTGACACGGTTCATGACTTCATCGGGCTTCGAGCCGCGCCACTCGTAGATGGTCTGGTCGAGATCCCCGAAAAACGCCATCCCGGTCGCTTGGCTGGCGAGCAGGCGGATCACCTCGTATTCGGAAACATGGGTGTCCTGCACCTCGTCCGTTTGGATCCACTGAAAGCGGCCCGACCACTTGCTCCGCTTTTCCGGGAGCTTGGCGAGCATCGCCCGGGTTCGATACAAGAGATCCGAAAAATCCAGCGCGTTCCTTTCGGCGAGGTGCTCATGATAGGTGCGGATCGCCTTGCGGAATGGCTCGGCAAGACGGCTGGTGTCCAGCTGGGGGATTTGTGATAGAGACAGGCTCTCGCCGGGACAATCGGATTTGATCTGCGAGAGCTGCCAGAAGGCGGAGTCCGGACTGATGTCAGTGCCGCTGAGGCATTGGCGCAGCAGATCGATGCTGTCCTGTTCGTCGTAGATGACAAAATCGGCGGGCAGCCCGAGATCGCGGGCCTCCAATCTGAGGATCCAGGCGCACAGGCCGTGAAACGTTTGAATGCGGCATTCCTTGGCGTCGGTACCGCAGGATTCCTTGACCGCGTTGCGCATGTGCTCTGCGGCGCGGTTGGTGAAGGTGACTCCAAGGGTTTTTTCCGGGGGCATTCCGTTGGCAATCACGGCAGCCAGGCGATCCGCCATGATACGTGTCTTACCGGTGCCCGCAGGGGCCAGCACCAGCAAGGTTCCATAAAGATGGTCCAGAACGGCCTGTTGCTCATGGTTTGGATAGCTCATCGCATTTTTGGGGGTCGCCCATTCGCGTCAACTTATGGAACTACCCATATCTCCGGGCAAGCAAATGCCGGAGGCGGAGCCGGTTGTAGCGTTGGGCGAGGATGCATGGGAGATTCGCGGCGATGACGTAGGCGACGATCACGGCATCGCCCCACCAGGGATTCCAGAGGAAAAACAACGGGGTGAAACCCAAGGCGCACCAGTGGCATAGTTCTCCCCGCCAAGTCTCACGGATGAAACGGTGCAGGTAGTCGTGCTGGGTTCCTGTTAGCGTGCCCTTGGCAAAACCAACGCCAAACCACCGCGCGGCGTCCGGCAGCCGGTCTTTCCATCGTTTGATGCCAAAAACACGCTCGTAAAATCGCCCGCCTTGCTCCCAGGCCAGCGCGGAAGGTGGATTGAACCACGCCGCCGGCATCCGCGTGAAAAGCCAGGCGAGGCCAACCTGGATGACCGGCCAACCGGCCACGTTGAGCGCGACGATCCAGCAAACCGGCAGTTCAATCGGCATCGATTTCCCGTCCTTTCCAAGTGACTTTTTTGCCCGGGCGAATGGCCGAGCGGGCGAACACGGAGAAGAAAAACACCAGCGGCAACGGATAGAGCAGCGCCGTGTACCAGCGAAACGCGCCGACCCGACGGCCGAAGCACGTCACTTGCGCGGCATATAACAAATAGATAAGCCCCCACCAAACCGGTTCTCCCGCCAGCAACAAGCCGATGGGTGCCGCCATCAGGCCGATCATCCACGCGACGATGAGGAGCAAGGTCCCGCGCGGAGTCTGTCCGCTGCCGGAGGCAAAACCCTTGGTCCAGCCAGCCACCAGATCACCCATTCCAGCCGGATACATGCGGAATGATAACACACCCTTGCCGGCCACGCTCCGCACCGCCGTGCCGGTTGCCAGAAGCTGTTTGGCAAACCGGAAATTCTCCAGAATGCGGCCGCGCACGGCCGCGTGTCCACCCGCATGCCGGTAACTCTCCTGGTCCACCAGCAACATCTGCCCGAACAATCCGCCCGGCACCGTGCCCATGACCATGTTCAGATTGAAAAACAACGAGAGTTGCTCATACGGTTTTCTAACCGCATGCCAGGGGCCGACCGAATACGCTCCGCCGTCATATCCCCGCAGAATGCGCGCCAACCCGCCGGTTTCAAACCAGGTGTCCGCGTCGACAAAACACAGGAGTTCGCCGGTTGCGGCTTGCGCTCCCTGGTGACAGGCCCAGGTCTTGCCACGCCAGCCCGCGGGCAGCGGTTCGGAAGCCATCACCCTGGCTCCCAGTTCCCGCGCGACCTCCGCGGTGTGGTCGGTCGAGCCATCGTCCACCACCAGAATCTCGCAAGGTCTAACTGACTGCGCTGCCAGGGAACCCAGCAACGCGGGAAGGTTATGTGCTTCGTTGCGCGCGGGAATGATCACGCTGAGGCTGGGCGTGGATTCCAGCGCCATTCCATCCCCACATGGCCGCAGCCGGGGCAGCAGCAGGAAACCGCCCGCCCAGAGCGCCAGCGTGACTAACAAAAAGATCAACATCGGTCCCAGGCTACGATGTTTCTGGCCACGTTCTGCCCGCAGAGAACCACCATCGGCATGCCGCCGCCGGGGTTCACCGAGCCACCGACGAAAAACAGGTTGGGATACTTGGTGCTCTGTTTCGGTGCCTTGAAGGCGAGATTCTTGAAGCGGTCGCTGACCACGCCGTAAATCGAACCTTTGTTAGAACAGTATTGTTCGCGGATATCGTGCGGCGTCCAGCAATGTTCGAACACGACGTGCCGCCGCAGATCCTGCAACCCCATCCGCTCGAGCTTGTCCAGCACGCGCTCCTTCAATAGCATATAATCCCCGCGGGTCAGCGGGTGTGCGTCATCGATGTGCGGAATGTGCGGCAGGATTTTCAGGCAATCGCAGCCGGGCGGAGCGACCGTGGGATCGGTTTTCGATGCGGCCACCAGGTAGATTGTCGGGTCGGGCGGCAACTGGCGTTGGCGGAATACCGTGTGGAAATGCTCGCGCTGATCGCCGGAGAAAAAGAAGTTGTGGTGGGCGAGTTGTGGGTACTGGCAGTCCAGTCCGAGTTCAAGCACGAGACCGGAACACGACGGCTCGTATTTTTCCAGACTCCGCAGGAACGCGTCATCTTCCAACAATAGTTTTTCGTAGGCTGGAATCACTTCCATATTCGAGACGATGATGTTGGCGGGATGGAATTCACCGTTGGCCACAAGGCCGGTCACCCGGTCGCCTTGCTTGCGGACCTCGGTGACTTCACTGTTGAGCCGGACCACGATGCCGAGTTCATCCATCAAGCGCTGCAAGCCCAGGGCAATATGGTACAAACCTCCATCCACATACCATAGATCGTAACGGTATTGGATGGTCGCCATGCAGTTCATGAACGCCGGCGAGTGATAGGCCGACGAACCGACATACTTGATGAAGTAGTCGAAGATGTCCCGCATGTGCGGCGTTTTGAGATATCGTTTGACCCCGCCGTGCATCGTCCGGAACAGATCGAATTTGAGGAAATTCCCCAACCCATAAAAGCGCCTGAATTCCTTGGCGGTGTCGAGGCCCTGCTCGAAGTAGCCGGCGTTGACGAGGTCGTAGAGATCGGCGGAATACTTCAGGAAGCGCGCGACGTTGGCGGGATCCTCGCCCGCTTTGCGGGCCTCCGCGGCCATGAGTTCGGGTTCGGGATACAGGTCCACGACCATGCCATCCTGGAAAAAATTCCGCCAATGCGGCCGCAGCGGGCGGATCGGGATGTAGTCGCTCATCTGCCTGCCCGAGCGCTCGAACAAGCGCTCGAAGATATGCGGCAACGTGAGGATGGAAGGACCGAGGTCGAACGTGTAGCCTTGCTCCTTGAGCACGTTGAGCTTGCCGCCGATTCTGGCGTTTTTCTCGTGGATGGTGACAGCATAACCTTGCTGCGCCAGCGAAATGGCAGCCGACAATCCACCCAAGCCGGACCCGATGACGATGATTTTCCTTGCACTCATATCCCGCTTATTTCCCGGCCATGACCCGCGCGAGCCCGGCCAATGCAATGTGATCCGACGGTTGTTCGGCGAGCGCCTTGCGGAAATACTCGGCCGCCTCCGGCCGCTGGCCGAGCATTTCATAAGTCCGGCCGATAAAAGTGAGGCAACTGCTTTGCCCCCAGCGCGGCTCAAACGGCTTGGCCGGGCGCTTGGCTTCGGCGGCGAACAATTTCTCCGCCGCCAGCAGGGTTGTCAGCGCCTCGCGCCGCGATGCCTCGTCCCCGGCGGTGTGAAACAACCCGGTTCCTAACAGGTATCGCACGCGGGGGTTTTCCGCGCCGAATCGCAGCGCCTGCTTCTGATGTTTTGCCACCGCCGGTCCGTAACGGACGGCGCGCAGCATGCTGCCATTGATTTTCATGCCATACAGGGTGCCTAACAAGGCGTGGCTTTCGGCTTGCTGCGCGTCGAGTTTCACGGCGGTTTCAAGTGCCGCCACCGCCCCCTCCATGGCCGCGGCGGCAGCCTTCGTGTTTGCCTCCGACTCCGGCTGGCCGCGCAGTTGCAGCAGGCGGTGAAACCTCGCCGCGCCCTGCCAATAGAAATTCACGCTGGAGTCGGGGGCTTTGGTGCAGGCTTGCCGGAAGAGCTCCGCCGCGGTGCCGAAACGCCCGCCGTCCCACGCTTGATAGGCGGCGCTGAACTCCTTGATGCCCGCAGAAGTCAATTGATCCACGGTATCATCCGCCCGCACCAGCAGCGCAGTGGCCACCATCAAAAGTGCCAATTTGTGAATCATGACTTGACCAAGCCATACTCCTTCGCGTCCATGCCGCAAGGACAATATGGATTTCACGCCACTCATTGCCCGCCAACGGGCTTTTTTTCTTTCCGGCGCGACCCGGTCGCAGGAGTTTCGCCGCACGCAACTCCGCAGGCTGCTCGACACGCTGGTGGCGCACGAGTCCGCCTTGCTCACCGCACTGCATAAGGATTTGCGCAAATCCCCGCTCGATGCCTACACCGCGGAGATCGGCTTCGTCCTGAGCGAAATCCGCCACGCCCTGCGCCATCTGGCATCGTGGATGAAACCCGAGCGCCGCCGCGCACCGCTCGTGGCATGGCCCGCCCGCGGGTCGATCCTACCAGAGCCCTACGGTCTGGCGCTCATCATCGGGCCTTGGAACTATCCGCTGCAACTCTTGCTCACGCCCTTGGTCGGCGCCATCGCCGCAGGCAACTGCGCCGTTCTCAAACCCTCCGAGTTCGCGCCACACACGGCCGCCGTCATCAGGCAGATCATCGAATCCGCTTTCCCGATAGAATATATCGCGCTCGTCCAAGGCGAGCAAGCAACCGCCGAAGCCTTGCTGCGGCAAAAATTCGACACCGTGTTTTTCACCGGCAGCACGCCCACGGGCCGCGCGGTCATGACGGCCGCCGCCCGCCATCTCACGCCCGTCACGCTCGAACTCGGTGGCAAATGCCCGTGCCTCGTGAGTACCGACGCAGCCCTCGAAATCACCGCCCGCCGTATCGTCTGGGGCAAATTCATGAATGCCGGCCAAACCTGCGTGGCACCCGATTTCGTAGCCGTGGACCGCCGCGTGTCCGGCACCTTGCTGGAGGCCATGAAAAAATCACTGCGCGACTTCCATGGCATGGATCCCCAACAAAGTCCCGATTATGGCCGCATCATCAACCGCAGGCATTTTGACCGGCTGACCCGCTTCCTCGACAACGGCCATATCACTTGCGGCGGACGGCATGATGCCGCCGACCTCTACATCGAACCGACGGTTCTAACAGACGTGCCGTGGAATGCGCCGGTGATGCAGGAGGAAATCTTCGGCCCCATCCTGCCGGTATTGGAATTCTCGGAACTGGACGAGGTGCTCGCCCATCTGCGCGAGCGCCCGGTGCCGCTGGCGCTCTACCTGTTTACCAACGACCGCGCCACGCAGGATAGGGTGCTCGCCGGCACCCGGTCCGGCGGAGTCTGCATCAACGACACCATCACCCACATCCTCGGCAAGGATCTGCCCTTCGGCGGCCTCGGCGAGAGCGGCATGGGGGCCTACCACGGACGGGCAAGCTTCGATTGTTTCACTCACCGGCGTTCGGTATTGCGCCGGTCATTTGCGCTCGATCCAGCGTTGCGCTACCCGCCACCCCGGGTCACGCTGCCAGTGTTAAAACGCATCTTTCGGTGTTTGGGCGCTGGCTGAGCTTGCAAAATCCAGACATTCCCGGCATGCATCATTCCATGTCAAAGCGCGTGTTGATTGTAGGTGCCGGTCCCGGCGGCTTGGCAACCGCCATGTTGCTGGCCAAAGCCGGCGTGGAGGTCACCGTCGTCGAGAAACAAGCACGCGTGGGCGGCCGCACGTCGGTCATCGAAGCCGACGGATTCCGCTTCGATCTCGGGCCGACGTTTTTCCTCTATCCACAAATCCTCGAGGAGATTTTCACGGCCTGCGGGCGTAACCTGCACCACGAAGTGCCGATGCGGAAACTCGACCCGCAGTATCGCCTGACATTTGGCGCGGGTGGCGAACTCAATTGCACGTCTGATGTCGAGCAGATGGTCGCCGAAATCGCCAAGCTGTCACCCGCGGACGCGCCGCAATTCCGCCGGTTCATGGCTGACAACCGGGTGAAACTGCAAAAATTCTCACCCTGCCTGCAATCGCCGTTTTCGAGTTGGACGGACCTGCTGCAAGCCCGCTTGCTGGCGGTGCTGCCCTATCTGAAACCTTGGAAATCACTCAACGCGGAGCTCGCAGGATACTTCGATGATCCGCGGCTGCAACTGGCCTTCGCGTTTCAATCCAAATACCTTGGCATGTCGCCCTTCCAGTGCCCGAGCCTGTTCTCCATCCTGTCCTTCCTCGAATACGAACACGGCGTCTGGCATCCCATCGGCGGCTGCAATGCGCTCACCAGTGGCATGGCCCGCGTGGCCACCGAACTCGGCGCGACCATCCGCCTGAATCAACCCGTCGAGGAAATCCTGTTCGACGGCCGGCGCGCGGTCGGCTTGCGCACCTCTAACGAGGAATTGCGGGCTGATGCCGTCGTCGTCAACGCCGACTTCGGCCATGCCATGACGACTTTGGTGCCCAACCGCCTGCGCCGCCGCTGGCAGGATGCGACCATCGCCCGCAAGAAATACTCCTGCTCGACTTTCATGCTCTACCTCGGCATCGAAGGCAGCTGTGACCAACTTGCACACCACAATATCTACGTCGCGCGCAATTACCGGCAAAACCTTGACGAAATCGAGCACCAGCATGTGCTCAGCAAGGATCCTTCATTCTACGTCGAAAACCCATGCCGCACCGACTCAACCATGGCACCACCCGGACACAGCACGCTTTATGTGTTGGTTCCCGTCAGCCATCAACACCCGAACATCGACTGGAATCACGAACGCGAAGCATACCGTCAGGTGGCACTGCGACAACTCGCCAAGCTTGGTCTAACGGACATCGAAAACCGCATTCGTTTCGAACGCGTGGTGACGCCCGCCGATTGGGAGAAGAGAATGGGGATTTACCGCGGGGCAACATTCAACCTGGCGCACAACCTTGGCCAAATGCTCCACCTGCGTCCGCACAACCGGTTCGAGGAATTCGACCGGATGTACCTGGTCGGTGGCGGCACGCATCCCGGCAGCGGCCTGCCCGTCATCTTCGAATCCGCCCGCATCAGCACACGCTTGCTACTCAAGGACCTGCAGCTGGCATATTGAATCCATGCCACTTAATGGCTCGGGTTCTAACGAAAAACAGGATTCTTCACGCCCGCGGGTGGGCGTCGTCGTAGGCTTGTTTGAGGCGCTCCTTGGTGACGTGGGTGTAGATCTGGGTGGTGGACAGCGAGGCATGGCCGAGCAATGTCTGCACGCTGCGCAAATCCGCGCCGGCATCCAACAGGTGGGTGGCGAAGCTATGCCTTAACTTGTGCGGACTGATGGCAAACGGGATGCCGCTGTGCTTGAGATATTTCTTCAACAACTGATCCACCGCCTGTTGGGTGATGCGGGTGCGGCGCTTGCTGAGAAACAAGGGCCCGGATGTGATCACGGCCTGTTGCCGGTAGCGTTGGATCGCGCTCACCGCCGGCCCACCGACCGGCACGATGCGTTCCTTGGACCCTTTGCCGGTGACGCGCACGGTATCGCCGAGGAAATCCACGTCCTTCACATCGAGCGCGAGCAACTCGGCAATGCGCAGCCCGCACGAGTAAAACAACTCAAGGATCGCCGCATCCCGCACGGGCAACCACGGCGGCGCTTTCTTATCCGCCGGCAGCCGCAACGGGATGCCTAACAACTCGTCGATTTGCGCGACGGTGAGCACCACCGGAAGGCCGCGCTCGGGTTTCGGCAGTTGGACCTCGGCCACCGGGCTGCGGGCCAAGCCGCCGCGCAACACGAGGTATTTGTAGAACGAGCGCAACGCCGCGAACCTCAACCGGATCGTCGCGCGCTTGAGCCCTCGTTTCATCAGCGCAAACAGATAATCGCGGAACTCATCCGGGATCGCCTCGCGCCAGCACGTGAAGCCCTCACCCCGCCAGGTCCGGTAAGCGGCGAGGGCGTCCCGATAGTTCCCCAGCGTCCGGGGCGAGGCGCTCCTCTCGGTACCCATGAAAGCGAAAAACGCGGTCTCGTCCGGGTCGGTCATTGGCATGGAGGATACTTCCCGCACGGTCTAACACCAAGACTACAAGTTGTAGCGGCGCTTTGCCGGTGGTCATCGGCGGTCATAGACGCGCAACTACTATGCCACAGATATTGTTGCGCGGCTCCTTAGCGGCGCTTGTTGAGCTGTTCCTGCACGGGCACCGGCAACGGGTTGGTCCGCATCCAGGCATTCGCCGCAGCGGCATCCCTGTCCATCCATGAGCCTATTGTCCGGCTATACATCTGATTGCGCTGGCCTTCGTCAGCGATGCGGGCAATTTGATTGATGGCCAGGGAGGGTTCGTTGCCGAACGAGTGCCAGACGAATTGCTGCACCACCTGGTCGGTCACATCGTTGGGAAAACGGTTCATCATCGAAAGCGCGGCATTCGGATCCGTGATCGCCACGTTGCCGATCACTCCGCGCAAGGCATTGCTGCGGTCTTCACCACTGGCCAGCGAGGTGATCGAACTCATGGCCGCTTGTGGATCCTGCCCCGCCCAGACGCTGTAAACATCATCCATGGTGCGCTGGGTGGCCTGACCGGGATTGGCGGCCAACCACGCTGCGGTTCCAGCCGGATCCGTGGCCGCGAGTTGGGCTGCTGCCCGCATCATGGCACCATCCCGCAGGGCGTCATCCTTGATTTCTGAAATCCAGACGCGGGCCGCACCGGCACCCTGCGTCAATAGGTGTGGCATCATGGCGTCAAGCGCCTCGCCACGTTCCTGGCTGCGGGGCATGCCGGTGAGCAGCTGCGTGGCACGCACCGGATCCGAACCTGCCAATGTGCGGATGATTCCTGCTAGATAGGGATTCGCCCCATCGCCTTCGTGATGGGTCTCCGCCCAACGAATGGCGGCCTCGGGATCGGTGGATGCCCAGGAGACGAGAATCGTGCTCGTGGCGAAGCGACCACCGGTATTGGCCTTGGCGTAATCGAGCGCGGCGAGCGGATCGGCTTTCGCCCATGCGGAAAGCAGCAACGCGTATTCGCCGAAGCGACTGTCGGTGATGCCCAGACTGCGGAACTGGGCGACCGCCGCTTCAAAATCCCCGGGGCCAAGTTGATCGATGAACGCCAACAGGGCACGGTTCCGATCCAGCGGGTTTTCGCCGCGCATGATCGAATCCAGACGTGCCAGGCGCTCGCTGGCGGATCCCGTGGCAGCGCGTGCCGGGCGGTCCGAAAGCTGGGATTTCCTGCCGGGGCCGCTGGACGCGTCACCAGTAGTTTGGGCAGACGCACGGGATGATTTTGTCCCGGCCGAGCCATCCCGGGTGGCGGCGGACGAATCCGAAGAGGAAATGCGACCTGCCATAAAACCTCCTACTCCAATGAGAAAAAGCGCGGCCAAGGTGGTGAGGGATGTCGGTTTCATAATATTGCGTGAGTTGTGATCAAGGCACCATACCGTTGTAAAGCGGTACAATCTTGCGGTTTTTTTTGCTAAAAAACGCTCGTGGTGAGGACAACCAAATTCATTGGGCGAGCCGGATGCCGCGCTCTTCTATCAGAATTGCGCGTTTTTTCAGCAGGGCTCCGAGGGCTTGTTTGAAGGTGCGTTTGCTGACACCGAGTTCGGCGTGAATCTCGGCGGCGGAGCTGTGATCGCCGAGCGCCCAAAAGCCGCCGCGGACTGCGAGCTCGGCGAGGATACGATCTTCAAGGTCCATGACCTTGGCGCGGCCCGGGGCGTGCAGGGAAAGGTCGATTTTTCCGTCCTCGCGCACGTCGAAGACATAACCTGTGGTGTGTTCTCCGGGCTGGAGCGCCTGGAACACCCCTTCGGCGAAGAGCAGACCACTGTGGGTACCATTGATGATGGCCTTGTAGCCAAGCGCGGTTTTCCCGAAAATGACCAAGGCCACTTCATCTCCAGGTTTGAACGAGTGAGGAACGCGATCAAGGTGCCGGGTGATGCGGGTGGAAGCGATGATCCGGCCGGAAAGCTCATCCACATGGACATGCACGAGGTAGTGGTTGCCGGTTTCCATGCGCGCCTTTTGTTCGCGGAACGGAACGAGAAGTTCTTTCGGCAGACCCCAATCGAGAAAAGCTCCCACCCCGGTCACTGCCACGCATTGGAGCCGTGCGAATTGGCCGGGCATGGCTTTCGGGGTCTTGAGTGTGGCCACCGGACGATCTTCCGAATCATGGTAGAGGAAAACGTCGAGATATCCGCCGATGACCGGGCACGCGGGCACTTCACGGCGAGGCAAGAGGATTTCGCCCACCTCGCCACCATCGAGATAAAGGCCGAAGGATTTTTCCCGAAGGATCTTCAGTTCCGCACGTTCGCCGATTTTTGCCATGCCGGAGCATGGACTCTCCCGGGCTTCAAGTCGATGCTGATCGAGTAAGCGGACTGAATACTCAATTGGCATCTGCCACCTGGTTGCAAGCACCTATACTTGCGGTGTCAATAAAACTTCGGGAAATTCACCCGGCTGTCCAACTGGAAGACCTGGCCGGATGTGTGAGGCAGGTCATGATGCAAAAAGCGGATGAAGCCAGCGACTTCGCGGCAGGTGTTGAAGCGGCCTAACACATGTGCGTCTGAGATTTCCGCCCGGCGGCGTTGGGTAACGGTTTCGGTCATCCGGGTTTCAAGAAACCCCGGCAGAACCGCGTTAACGCGGATGTTTGACCGGCCGTGGCGGGCTGCCAGATCCACCACAAGACCTAACAGAGCGGCCTTGGCGGTGGCATAAGCCGCCTGGCCGGCCGGTGGCTGGAGCGCCGAGAAACTTGATATGAAAATAATGTGACCTATCCCTTTTTCAAGCATGCCGGAAAACACGGCATCCGCACATCTGGCAGCGCCTTGATAATTGACTTTCCATATTTCATTCCATCCATCTTCAGATAGATTGTAAAGGGGTGCATCTCGGATGATGCCGGCTGCGCAAACGAGTAAATCGACTGGCCGGTCGTTGAAATACCGGTGAATGCCAGCCTTATCCCGAACATCCAGTTCACGGCTATTAGGAGCTGCTATGGCCCAATCCGGAGATTGCAATGCGGCGGCGATGGCACGGCCCAAGGAACCAGTTCCACCGGTGATCACCGCTCGTTGCGTTTCAGCCCGCATGTTGGCCGCAGGATATGCCAAAGACGGTGCTTGCGACAAGTCCGGGCAACGGAATTCCGGGCAAACAACACCCCAATCTCAAAACCCGGGAAATGACTGGGAATAACATCCGAACGCCTGTGGAAAGCTATTACAGATGACGTTGGAAACCGGATTTATGCCATATTCATGCGGCTTATTGCCCAAGGTATTATCGCCGTGGAACGCCTCGTTCCATCGTGAGGAACGCGCTTTTCCGAGGGTTATTTACACTATGAAGAAGAAGATCTTATAAGGTCAAAAACAAGAATTCATCATCAGAAGCAGCTACATGAGCATCAGGACCGGCTTCTCAATGAGTTTCTTGACTTCCGCGAGGAATTGCGCGGCGATTGCGCCGTCGACGACGCGGTGGTCACAGGAGAGCCCCAGGTTCATCCGCAAGCCGGGGACGACCGCACCGTTTTTCACGATGGGTTTCTCGATAGCGGCACCTACGGACAGGATGGCGGCTTGAGGCGGATTGACGATCGCATCGAATGATTCAATGCCCCATGCGCCAAGGTTTGACACGGTGATGGTGCCGCCGTCGAATTCATTGGGTTTGAGTTTTTTGTCCTTGGCCCGTGTGGCGAAATCCTTGATGGAGCGTGATATGTCGAGCAGGGATTTGGTTTCCGCTTCCTTGATGACCGGAGTGACGAGGCCGTCGTCCACGGCGATGGCAATCGCCAGGCCGATGTGTTTGTATCTGATGATGTGATCGCCGGCGAAGGAGGCATTGATGGCTGGCACCGCTTGGGCGGCATTGATTACAGCCTTGAGGATGAAGTCGTTGACAGAGTATTTGTTTCCGTGAGTCTTCTCTGCCTGTTCGTTGACCTGATGGCGGAGCGACATGAGTGGCGCGGCGTCCACCACAATATGCAAATAGAAATGAGGAATGGTGGTCTTGGAGGCCTGCAGGCGTGAGGCGATGACCTTGCGAATGGTGCTGAGCTCAATGATCTCGTCGTCGGTCTTTGTGACCGGGAGAATGATTTGGGGCTCGGGAGGCGTGCTTGATGCGATGGGAGCCGGGATGACGGTTTTGGCTTTGATCGACGCGGTGAGAGCGGCCGCAGCGACGGCTTCAGTAGATGCTACGGGTGGGAGTTTGGCTGGAGCGTGGCTGGCCGCTTCGACATCGCTTTTGGTGATGCGCCCAGCAGGACCGGTCCCAGTGAGCGAGGAAAGATTCACGCCGAGATCGGATGCAACCTTGCGTGCCAGCGGTGAAGCCAGGACGCGTTCTCCGGAAACCAGCGGTTTGCTTTCGGATGGTGGCGCAATTTCTGCGATTATGGTGGCAGATTGTGGCGGGGCCTTCTCCGTCTCCGGGGTTGTGGTTGCGGTTAGATCCGCCACCTCGATAGAGCTTGCGGAATCTCCATTGAGAACTGCGAGGATAGAACCAATCGGGGCTTTTTCACCTGCTTGGATCCGAATTTCCGTCAGGATGCCATCATCGAAAGCTTCCATCTCCATGGTGGCTTTGTCAGTTTCAATTTCGGCGAGGACATCACCGATTTCGATCGAATCGCCGACGTGTTTGTGCCATTTGACAAGAGTCCCTTCGGTCATGGTGTCCGAGAGTTTCGGCATTTCGATGTTCACAGGCATAGTGGGGTTGGGATGTGACGGGAGGATGGAAAATCGAGGGCTGAATTCCAGTCTTTTTAAGATCGATGTGAAAACGAAAAAGCGCTGCGGTTTTTTAGCTCCGCAACGCTTTGCAAAATGGGCGGGAAATTACCTCAACGAGTGGCGGCTTTTGGCGCAAGAGGAAGCTCGCGCATCGTTGGAATCAGACCGATATTAGGACTTCCAACCGAGCCCTGTGCGCTTGCCATCCACATGGTGGACTCGGAAGTGGTGCCGCAGCAATCTTTCTTCGGGCAATACCTGTAGGTGCAGAATCCGCAGGAATCGCGGACCGTTCTGGTCACGGTCTTGTAACGTGGAACTTTTTTCTCAATGGTTTGCACCATGCCGCCTTTGCCGCTCTTGGCATCGCCAGGAGTGACCACTTCTTCAGTGACGATGTCGTAGCCGCAGGCTCTGACTTGCCGGGTTTCCGTGTGGGAGCCGGATGTTAGCGAGGTCCGGCCGAACATCGAACAGCAGGAGGAAAAGCCGAGGGAAATGGCGGCCAGGGTGAGGCTAAGAGCAACTTTATTCATGATATTGTGGGATGGTTGGTTAGAAGAGGATTCAGAAGAGACAGCAGCAGGAATTCAGCGATATCGCAAGAGCGATGGTCGCAACAGCTAAAAGCAAACGCGGAGTCATGGCCGGAATGCTAGAAAGACTGACCCGCTTGGCAATGAAAAAGACAAATGTGCAAAAATTATGGGCTGGGGGTGATTTCCCTGGTCCGTGGATCGGACAGGATGGCCGGGTGCCGTGATGGATCGTGGCGGGCACCCAATACGCTCGGGCGTGCTTCCGTGCCCAGCAACAAACCGCCGTGCGGATGGCCGGCCGGCTTGGGTGAAACGGAACTCGTCGGCACCCGTGGTCCATGGCGCGTCAAACCATCGACAGGACCTTCTCAACAATTCGTCCAGGATTCGGAAGTTGTTCATGCTCAATGTGTGGAGAATAAATCGCGGGCGCGTCAATCGAGCAAACCCGTCTCATGGGTGCGTCCAGATAATCGAAGGCGTGTTCCTGAATGAGCATCCCCACCAGCGCGGAAACCCCACCAAAAGGCTTGGATTCATCCACAAGTACCACCCGGTTGGTTTTCATCACGGTTTTGAGGATTGCGTCTTGATCGAGCGGGCGGATGGAGCGGAGGTCGAGGACTTCGGCGTTGATTCCGTGGTGGGTTTGGAGGATTTCCGCGGCGGCGAGGGCATGGATGACGGAGCGGCCATGGGCGATCAGGGAGATGTCCGAGCCTTCACGTTTGAGGTCGGCCAAGCCGAGCGGGATGACGAAATCTCCAGCGGCAGGGTCAGGCACTTCACCGGAGGTGCCGTAAAGCAGGGTGTTTTCCATGACGTAAACCGGGTCGTTGTCACGGATGGCGGCTTTGATGAGGCCCTTGGCATCTGCCGGAGTTGCGGGAGCGCAAACCTTGAGACCCGGAAACGCGGCGAACAAAGCTTCAGGAACGTGCGAGTGGGTGGCACCGACACCGGTGCCACCATTGGCCGGGCCACGCACGACGATGGGGCAATTGCAAAGGCCGCCGGACATGTAACGGACGCAAGCGGCATTGCTGACGAGTTGGTCGAAGGCGACGGAATGGAACGACCAGAACATCAGTTCCATGACGGGGCGGACGCCGAGCATCGAGGCACCGATGCCCATCCCGATGAAGCCGGCTTCGGAGATCGGGGTGTCGACCACGCGTTTGCTGCCCCATTTTTTCCAGAGGCCTTCGGTGACTTTATAGGCCCCGTTGTATTGGGCGACTTCCTCGCCAATCAGCACGACGTTCGGGTCGCGGGCAAGTTCCTCATCGAGGCCTTCACGGAGGGCTTCACGGTAGGTGAGAATGCGGGACATGGGATTTGGGAAAACGGGAGAAAAAATGATTGGGCGAACGGGTTGCGTGGGGAATGGGATCAATCATCAAAGAAATGGCGGCCGATTTTGGAAGCCGGGGTATTGTGGTCGCATTCCCAGTAAACATCGGTGCTGATGTCAGCGATGGTCGGGGCGGGGGATTCTTCGGCAAATTTCACTGCAGCGGCGGCTTCTTCGGCAGCAGCCTTGTTGATGGCGGTTGCGCTATCTTCGGTCAGGACGCTTTCGGCCATGAGCGTGCGGCGGAAAACGGAAATCGGATCGTGGTTCTGCTTGTAATCTTCGATCTCCTCGGGCGTGCGGTATTTCTTGTGGTTGGCGTCCGCAATGCTGTGGCCGTAGTAGCGGTAGGTGTCGATTTCAAGCAGGGTGGGTTGGTGCTGTTGGCGTGCCCGCTCGATGGCGATGTGGGTTTTCGCCCGGACTTCGTAGAGGTCGGAGCCGTCGATCACATCCCATTCGATGTTGTAGGCATCGGCCCGTTGGGCGAGACAACTGCTGTAGGATGACGAACGATCCTGTGAGGTGCCCATCGAGTAGCCGTTGTTTTCGATCACGAAAACCACGGGGATTTCAAACAGGGCGGCGAGATTGAGAGACTCGTGGAAAGTGCCTTGGTTGACGGCACCATCCCCGAGGTAACAGAGGCAGCAGCCCTCCCGGCCGAGGTACTTGAGTCCGTAGGCGAGGCCGAGTCCCAGCGGGGTTTGGCCGGCAACGATGCCGTGACCGCCCCAGAAGTTCTTGTCAGGAGCGAAGAAATGCATCGAACCGCCTTTGCCTTTCGAGCAACCGGTTTGTTTGCCGAACATTTCCGCCATGCATTCCTTCATGCTCATGCCGACGGCCAAGGCGTGGCCGTGATCACGGTAGGCGGTGATGAAATGGTCATCCGGCCCCCGCAGGGAAATCGTGCCGACGGCCACGGCTTCCTGGCCGATGTAAAGGTGGAGGAAGCCGCCGATTTTGCCACCTTGGTAGTACTTCAGGCCTGCTTGCTCGAAGCGGCGGATGCGAACCATCTGGGAGTAGAGTTCGATTTTCCGCTCCGGAGTGAGTGCTTGGTTGATGGGCGAGCTGGCGAAGTCGAGTGGGGAGGAGTTGTCGCGGGTCATGGGCGGCGTGGGGAAAAATCAAGCAGGTAAGAGGTGTTGTGGGTCCGCTCCTGGCGGGATTTGGCGGGAATTGGAGCAGGGATGTTCGGGCCGATAATTTTGCCGAGCAGTCCGCGAGAGGCAAGGATATTTCCGTTTGGCCCGAGGTTTTAATGGTTTCCCTTCGAAGCAAAGGCGCGTAGACTCCCCCACATATGGAATGGGACGGATTGGTGGAGGAGGCTTGGCTCACACGCGAACTGGCCTATGCGCCGTATTCGAAATTTGCGGTGGGTGCCGCCCTGTTGGCTGCAGACGGTCGGGTTTTCGTCGGCTGCAATGTCGAGAATCTTTCATACGGCCTGACCAATTGCGCCGAGCGGGTGGCCATCGGTGCGGCAGTTGCGGCTGGAGCGCGGGAGTTTCTCGCGGTGGTCGTGGTCGCGGATACCAAGGTGCCAATCTCACCCTGTGGAGCTTGTCGGCAAGTGCTGGCGGAATTTGGAGTGCCCCGCGTGATGCTGGCGAACCGGATCGAACGTCTGGAGTTCCGTTTGGAAGAACTCCTGCCACGGGCGTCGGCCGGGATTCTGGATCATGGCGGGTGAATTGTTCCATGTGGAACGCGCGAAGGGTTTCCAGGCTTGAGCCATGGCGTCGGCGGGTTATGTTCCGCGTCCCGCGATGTTCCGCTACCCCAAGTGCTACGATGTGATTGTGATTGGCGCCGGCCATGCCGGGGTGGAGGCCGCCATGGCTGCCGCCCGGCTTGGCTGTGAGGTGGCCGTGCTGACGCAGAACCTCGACACGATCGCGCAGATGTCCTGCAACCCGGCGATTGGCGGGCTTGCCAAGGGCCACATGGTCCGGGAAATCGATGCCCTTGGGGGGGTGATGGGCCTGAACACGGACGCCACCGGCATCCAGTGGCGCATGTTGAATGCCTCGAAAGGTCCGTCCGTTAGAGCCCCGCGGGCCCAGTGCGACAAGAAGGCCTATCAGTTCCGGATGAAACGTGAGCTGGAGGCGATGCCGGGGGTGGAGATCCAGCAGGGAAACGTGACGGACCTTCTGGTGGACGGTGACCGAATCATGGGTGTTGCGACCTCTTTCGGGGTGGAATTATCCGGCAGGACGGTGATTCTGAGTGCCGGCACTTTTATGGGCGGACTCATGCATGTGGGCCTGCGCAACGAAAAAGGGGGCCGGATGGGAGACAGCACGTCCAACCTCTCGGAGGTTCTGAAACGCCTTGGCTTTGCGGTCGAGCGCTTCAAGACTGGCACACCCTGCCGTCTGAACGGTCGGTCTATCGATTTTTCCTGCTGCGAACGCCAGGACGGAGATGCTACGGTGCCGAAGTTCAGTTTCATCGCTGACACCTTGACGCGGGCTGAGAACGACCTGTTCACCCTCAATCCATGGGGCGACCCTGCGTTCCATGTGGAACAATTGCCGTGCTGGATCACTTACACGAACCCGCGCGCACACGAAATCATCCGCGACAACCTCCACCAATCGCCCATGTATTGTGGGGTGATCGAGGGGGTGGGGCCACGCTATTGCCCGTCGATTGAGGACAAGGTTGTGCGTTTCGCAGCCAAGGAGCGGCACCAGGTGTTTTTGGAACCGGAAGGGCGGGACACTTACGAGTATTACGTCAACGGGGTTTCCACCTCGCTGCCCTATCAGGTTCAGCTGGAGTTTCTGCGCACGATCCAGGGCCTCGAAAATTGTGAAATCCTGCGCCCCGGTTACGCGGTGGAGTATGATTACTGCCCACCGACCCAGTTGCGGCCAACTTTGGAGACCAAACGCATCGAGGGGCTGTTTTTTGCCGGACAAATCAACGGCACCTCCGGGTACGAGGAAGCGGCGGGGCAGGGACTCGTTGCGGGGGCGAATGCCGCGCTCAAGGTTTTGGGAAAACCCGCGTTTGTCCTCGGACGGGACGAGGCCTATCTCGGTGTCATGATCGATGACCTCGTGACTCGCGGCTGCACCGAGCCCTATCGGATGTTCACCAGCCGGGCGGAATACCGTTTGTTGCTGCGGCAGGACAATGCCGACCTTCGACTCACTCCCAAAGCGGCGGCGATCGGGCTGGCGAGTGGGGAACGGGTCAGCCGGGTGGAGGCAAAGCTTGCTTCCAAGGATGAGGCGGATTCCTGGGTGCGCCAGGTGGTGCATGAAGGACTGAAGCTCGATCAATGGTTCCGGCGCAGCGAAAATTCGTGGCAAATGCTCCCGCAGCACCTGCTCCAAAAGTTGCACGGTGATCTTTGGTCATTGATCGAGACGGACTTTAAGTATGAAGGCCACCTCGGACGTCAGCGGCTGCAGATTGAGCGCATGGCCCGCCAAGAGGGCAAGCGCTTGCCGGATGATCTTGATTATTTGACGATCCGCGGACTCAAGAAGGAGGCGCAGATCCGGTTCACGGAGATCCGGCCCGTCACTCTCGGTCAGGCCGCGCGCATCCCGGGCATCACTCCCGCCGATGTGGCAATGCTGGTGGTTTGGTTGGAAAAACTGGCGCGTGAGGCGAGCTTAGCCGAACCCGGCGAACAACCCCGAAATCCGGTTAGGCCGGCTCCAAACTCCAAGCACTGACAGGTTTTAGTTAGACTTGGATATCACATATAAGTTACTTGTAACGAAGGACTTATGACTTCATTGAGGCTATCCTCGGTATGGCTCTCCCTGATAAACCGAAGATTTTTCTTGTTTCTGAACAGAGCTTTTTGCAACATTCAGCTCTATGAAAAAATCATTCCAACGCATCCTATCAAGTGCAACCATCGCCGTCAGTATTCTTCTGCCCGGAGTCGCCGCCGCCAAGGTTTCCGAGCAAACCCTTAAGAACCTCAACACCGCCTTTCAAGGCGAGTCCAATGCTGCCAACCGCTACGGCAAATTTGCGGAAAAAGCCGCCGCCGAGGGCAACGCGCAGGTTGCCAAGTTGTTCCGTGCGGCCGCTGCCTCGGAGGCCATTCACCGCGATACCCACAAGGCGGCGATCGCCGGGTTGGGCGGCACGGCGAACACCTTCGAGCTCGACGCGGTGGAGCCTGCCACCACCGCGGACAATCTGCGTGCTTCTATCAAAGGCGAAACCTACGAGCGTGACACGATGTATCCCGAATTTCTAACATTGGCGAAAGCCGACGATGCCCCGGCCGCCATCCGTACCATCGAGTTCGCTCTCGCCGCTGAAAAAGAGCACGCGAAACTCTATCAGGAAGCGCTCGACAACCTCGGGAAAAATGCCAAGGCCGACTATTACGTCTGCTCAGTCTGCGGGATGACGGTCACCGAACTGCCTGCTAAAAAGTGCCGTTCCTGCCGCCAAAGCCGCGACAAATATAAGATGATCAGCTGAGGAACCCCATCCATGTTTGCCATACCCAATCCCCTCCACCCGGCCATTGTCCATTTTCCGATCGTCCTTATTCTGATAGGAACAATGGCGGCGGTGGCGGCGGCGGTGATCCGGCGGTGGCATCTGCCGTGGCTGACTGCGGCTCTCTTGGTTGCCGGTGCCGCGGGTGCGGCCTTCGCCGCCCGGACCGGAAGCCAACAAGCGGAAATGGCCGGTGCAATCTCCGACAGAGCTGAAGCCCTCCTCGAACAGCACGAGGAATGGGGGGAGCAAACCCGAAACTTGGCTTTTGCCGCGGCGATTCTCGCGCTTGCGAGCGCCTCCTTGACCCGCTTTTCCAAAGCCGCCCGTGGTCTGGGAATCGCCACCGCCATGGTTGCCGGGGCTGCCGCCTATGCGGTCGCGGAGACCGGTCACTATGGCGGCAAACTTGTTTACAAACACGGCGTCGGTGTCAACACCGCCGCCGGGAACAATCCCGCAAATCCGGACGGCAACCCAGCCAATGCAACCAAGGACGACGGTGACTGAGATGTTAGACCCGGAAGCGTTCCGGCACGAAGCCCAGATCGGTGGCTTCGGCCACAGCCAGGGCGATCTGGTCCTGGAGAACGGTTAGAGGGACCGGTGGTTGGTAATCGCGCAGCGCGGCGGTGAGGGCTTCGTTAGGGCTGGTGGCGCCGGTTTTCAGGGCGCGGTAGAGTTTCACCGAGAGGGCTTCCGCGGCCCCTGGTGTTAGAAGATCGGGGATCGATTTGCGGCAGGTTTCCGGCAGCGTTTCAGCGAGGGCGACGGCGCGGCGTTTGGCGAGGGCGCGGATCAGTTGATAGCCTTCCTCGGGGGTGGCGGTGGGGAAGAGCGGGATTTTCACGTCCACGCGGCCGGGGCGTTTGAGGTCCACTTCGACGAGGTCCGGGCGGCTGGTGGCGAGTGCCCAGAGGATGCGGCCGCGGTTGCGGGAATCACTCATGCGTTCGGCCATCATGCCATAGACGCGGCCGGAGACACCGGAGTCGCCGGAGTCCGCATTGCGGCGGCCGAGTGCCTGGTCCGCTTCATCCACGAAGACGATGCAACGGCCGAGCGCGTCTAGCAAACGGAAGATTTTTTCGAGGTTGCTTTCAGTGCTGCCGACCCATTTGTCGCGGAAATTTTTCATTTTGACGACCGGCACGCCGGCCTCGCCGGCGAGGCACTCGACCATGAAGGTTTTGCCGGTGCCCACCGGGCCGCAGAACAGGTAGCCCATCGGCAGGGCGGCGAGGTCTCCCGCCCGCCACAGTGCGATGTCCTGGCGCAGCCATGCCTTGATCGCGGCCTGGCCGTGGAGGTCGTCGAGTGATCTATCGGATTTTACGAATTCGATGAGGCCTTGGGCGTCCTTTTCGACGAGGTCCTTTTTGAGTGCGACGAGGTCCTGCGGGGTGAGTTCCCTGGCGTGGTGCTGGCGGGTTTGCAGCAGGGTTTCGATGGAGCTCAGGGTGGCTCCGGCGAGGGCGGCGGCGGGTTCTGTTAGTTTCCCGGCGAAGGGCTTGAGTGGCAGCGGATAGAGAGTGCCCAGGAAGTTGAGTGCGGGTTCCAACTCCGCCTGCTGCGGCAGCGGCACCGCCACGCAGGCGGTCTGCGGGTTGCGGGCGACGAGCGGGTGCAGGTCGTTGAGGTTTTCTGTTAGCAGGAAAGTCGCGCAATGCTGGTCGGCGATGGTGGGATCGGCCGCCCACTCGCGCAACTGGCTGGCAATCGCGCTGAGTTCGTAGTTCGCGCCGCCGGCGGAGGGCGGGACGATGAGGCCGGCGTTTTTGACGATCACCGCGACGCGGGTGGCTTTGTCGGGTTTGAGGCGGGCGAGGTTGGCGCAGAACCGCAGATACACCGTGAGCACCTGGATCGCCTCGCGCGGAGTTTTCGGCAGGGCGGCTTCTTTCGCGGCAGGAGGCCACTCGGCGAAGCGCTCGCCGCCCTTTTCCACCCGGATGCCGTTGCCGAGATCGTAGCTGATCACCACGTCGAAGCGGGCTAACAGGCGCTCGCGGAGAAAGCCGTCGAGCGCGACGATGCGCGGCGCGGCGCCGCTCACCGGCAGCAGCACCAGATCGTCCACGTTGCCATGGAGGATGAACTGGGCGCAGGCCCCGGCTTCGTAGAGATCAATGACTTCGGTGGCCCAAGGCGGGAGATCGGGTGGGGTTGGGGTGCTCATGGAAACTGGCTGGCTGGTTGGGTGGTTAAAGTTCGTCTTCAGTGATGGGGATAATCTTCATGAGCGACCGCTGAAGGCCGATCTTGAGCGATTCGTTCCCGTGAATTGGAATGACCAGTCGCTCGATTCTGCCGTCCTTCACGTAAACATGGTGACTGCCATTGATGCGGGCAAGCTTCCATCCGGATAACTCGGCGAGTTTCGCCATTCTCTTGCCGCTTAGGGCCTTCATACCGCGACTTCGAGCAGGCGTTGGTCGGGCCGGTTGCCCTCTGGTTCGGCTGCCAGCAACCAGGCTTCAATCGCTTCGTGAAGATTCGCCTCAAGCTCTTCCATTGTCTCTCCCTGTGTCACGCAACCGGGCAAGGAAGGGACCTCCGCCCAGAATCCGCCTTCCTCAGCTTCATGGATGATTGCTTTCAATTTCATGGGGGTAAGGTATTCGCGATTTGGCGGAGGGGGAAGGTGATTTTCGGGTGGGTCTGAAGAATCGCGGTCCTTCAGTGGCCATGGGATGGCATGTTATCGCGGGTTGTCAGTCGTTTGATGAGACCTAGGAATTCGGCGCGCTGCCCGTGCGGATCCTCCCCGAGAGCTCCGGCGGCGAGGCGGTTCACGTTCTCGAAGCCGCTGCCTTCCGTCCCATCCGTGTGGCGCAGGAGCAGGCCTGCCATGGCCACGGAGGTTCCGAAGCGGAAATCGGCGTCCGCTTCGTCAAAGGCATGCGGCATTCCGATGAAAGGATGTTCGATCAAGGTCGAGCGATCGCCTTCTGGCTGTTTGTAGCGTAGTTTCACGGTGAGCCACTCGCTGCTTGCGGGGACGGCGGGTTCTTCCGGTTTAACCTCCTGATAGCGGAGGGTTTCGGCAGGTGGTGTCTGGCGGCCGTCGCCGGTTTCCACTTCGTAGAAAGCGGTCACGGTATGTCCGGAGCCGATGTCGCCGGCATCGATTTTGTCATTCGAGAAATCCTCCTTGCGCAGCATCCGGTTGGCATAGCCGAGCAGGCGGTAGCGCTTCACTTGGGCCGGGTTGAACTCGACCTGGATTTTCACGTCCTTGGCGATGGTGACGAGGGTTCCCATGAGCTTCTGGAGAAACACGCGGCGCGCCTCCTGATAGGTGTCGATGTAGTAATAGGTGCCGTTGCCCTTGTTAGTGATGGCCTCCATCATGCCGTCATTCAGGTTTCCCGTGCCGAAACCGAGCACGGAGAGAAACACGTTGGATTTCGCGTGTTGCTCGACGAGTCGGACGAGGCCGCCGTCTTCGGTGACGCCGACATTGAAGTCGCCGTCGGTGGCGAGGATGACGCGGTTGATGCCGCCGGGTTTGAAGTTCTCCGTGGCGAGTTGATAGGCCAGCTTGATGCCGGCTCCGCCGTTGGTGGAGCCTCCGGCGCTGAGTTTGCGCAGGGCGGCGGAGACCCGCGTGCGGCCTGAGGAATCGCAGTGGGTGGGAGGCAGGGCGAGTCCTTCCGCGCCGGCATAGACGACGATGGACAGGGTGTCCGATGCGTTGAGTTCCTCCAGCAGAAGTTCGAAGGCCTGAACGACCAGCGGGAGTTTTCGCGGGTCGTTCATCGAGCCCGAGACATCCAGCAGGAAAACGAGGTTGGCCGGAGCGCGTTCGGTGCGGGCGATCTCCTGTCCCTTCAAGGCCACCCGCACGAGTTGATGGTCCTGATTCCACGGGCACGCAGCGTTTTCGACGTGCACCGCAAAGGGATGTCCGTCGGTGGGCGGGGCGTAGGAGTAGTCGAAATAATTCACCATTTCCTCAAGCCGCACGGAGTCTTGTGGAATGCGGGCGCCATCCTGGATGATGCGTCGGAGGTTGGTGTAGGAAGCGGTATCGACGTCGATGCTGAAGGTCGAAAGCGCTTCGTCCACGGGAGTCTGCCACGGGTTGTCGATCAACCGGCCGTAGCGCTCACGGTCGACGGGTGCTGGTTGCGGTCCCGCGATCATGAATCCACCTCGAATCATTTCGTTATGAGCTTCCGGCGCCGGCTGCCGGAGCAATGGCGGTTGCTCTGAGTTCGGTATATTCAGGTTGGTTTCCCGCCGTGCGCCGGACATGGGAGTGTATAGCGGCAGGTTGATAGGGCGGGGTGTTCCCTCGATGAGTTCCGGTGGCAGATCGGTGGTGAGCAAAACGCCCTTGCGGGTGTCTCGGTGATGGCTGTTGTTTCCGACGGCATCCGCAGGTTGGCCTTCCTTATCACCGCAGCCGGAAAGCAGCAGGGACAAGATGCATAGGGTGGATAGTTTGGTCTTCATGGTGTTTCGGTGGATTCGTGATTCCTTCGTTGTTGGCGCGAACCCCTGGAAATGTGACATGAAAAAGCCATGGGGTTTCCCATGGCTTCTCCATCATGAATGTTGGATCGTCGGCTCATTCGGGAATGCCGAATACCTCCACCTCGATGTAATGGTTCATCTCGTTGGAGGTGTTGCCATTGCTGTATAGCCGGACGTAGCGGCCCTTGGTGCCCTTGCCATCGACGATCATCCCGAAGCGGGTCTCGACGTAGGGTTTGTCCATAGCCTTGCCGAGCATGGCGGATTGGTCGTAGTCGTTGTTGAACACGGTGGTGACGCCGGTTTTGAATTGCGGGTCGTCCGAGATCCGGACGATCACGTCGTGATAGGCGCGTCTTTGCGAGTGGAAGTGCCAGAGCCAGACGGCGTGGATGGAGGCGCTTTTTTCAAGGTCGATCTGGACCCATTGGAGGCCGTCGAGCAGCTCGACGAAGTAACCTTCGCCAGCGTCCTTGTCGCCATCGGTGATCAAGTCGAGGCTGCCGATGATCGGGTTGTCATCACTGCTGGAAACGGGTTTGCCTTTGGAGAGCAACACCGTGCCCTCAGGCACGAAAAACTCGGGTGCCTTGGTGGGTGCTGGAACGAGGTTTGGCAGATGGATTGGTTTTGGGGTCCCTTCAATGAGTTCCGGCGGAAAATCGGGGAGAAGCGGAGTTCCACTGTGAGAGGCAAGCGCCGCGCTCTGGATTTCCGGCGATTTGGTGGAGAGCGAATTCTTCCATATCAGCCCGGCGGCAAGCGCCACACTGGCGGCGAGGCCCAGTGACCATGCGAGGCGCAGCGACGGGCGTTTGACGATCGGGGTTGCGGGCAATGTGTCGATGTCTGCCGTCTCCGCGGCTTCGGCTTCAAGCGAATCTGCCAGGCGGGTGAGGAACATGTCGTCCACGTTCGTGCCGGCGCGGGCGTGTTCGCGCAGCAGGGCGTCCATCAGTCGGTCATCGCCGCCCATCGGCGTGTCATAAGAGTCGAGTGTGGTTTTCATGATTCAGGAGTGGTTCGGGAGTTTGCGGTCAAGGCAGTCGCGCAGAGCATGGCGGGCGCGTTCAAGGCGTTTGCGGAGGGTGGAGGGGTCGATGCCGAGGGCGGCGGCAACGGCCTCGCCGGGCGTGTCCTGATAGTAGAAACGGCGCACGGCTTCATGCATGGCTTCGGGCAGGCGGTCGAGGCAGTCGTCGAGCAGTTCGAAAAGCTCCCCGTTTCCGGTCTGGCGACTTTCGTCCCATGTGATGAAGCGGTTTTCCCACGCTTCGAGAGTCTCGTCATCGACATCGACTTCGCGCTTGTGACGGCGAAGGTGGTCGCGCCATTTGTTGCGGACGATTCCGCGCATCCACGCACCGAAGTCGCGCGTCACATCGAAGCGGGAGAGGTTTCGCCAGGCGGTCACGAACGCATCCTGGACGAGGTCGGCGGCGGTCGCTTCGTTGCGGGCCAGCGCTCGTCCATAGACGAGCAAGCCGCGATGATGTTCCCGGGCGAGAATGGCGAAGGCTTGCCGATTCGGCGGAGCGCCTGCGGATGGATCGGGATTCATTTGTGGGGCTGGGATGCACGCATTCATCGCCCCTTGTTGGCACCGGAGTCAGCCGATGTGACAAAAATGATCGTCTTTTTTTAAAGCTGGTGGGAGCCGGGAAATCAAATGGCTTTGCTTGAAGGGTGGCTGAAATTGGCAGCAGGCTGCCGAGTTCGGCGGGCGGGCCCTACTCCGGGCTCATCTCCTTTTTGATTTCGCCGGTGGCGGTTGGGGCTTCGACGCCGGGGACGGCCATGCCGAGTTCGGCGGCGAGATCTGCCAGGGCGATGTCTTCGAGGGCTTCGCGTTCGGAGGCCTTTTCCTTGAAGCGGGTGGTGTCCAGGCTGTCGCGGGCGACGCGGGCGCGGCCGGCGGCCTTGGTGTTTTCCTCTTCGACCATCTGATGGAGGCGGTCGAGGGTATCGCCGGAGCCGCCGATCTGGGTGAGCATGCCGCTGGCCATTTCGTTCATTTCGGCGAGCGCCTTGTTCATTTTCATGCCGTCGAGGTCCTTGCGGAGGGTTTCGATTTTGTCACGGGCGTTCTTGATGGCGGTGTCGCGGGACATGACGAGATCCTTGTAGGTTGTTTCCGCGTCGGCAAGTTGGGAGCGGTTGTCGGCGAGATCCTTGCGGATGCGCTGGAGTTCGAGGGCGATTTCGCCGGCGAGGCGGGCGTTGCCGGCGCGCAGGTTGGCGGCGGCCTTGGCTTTGAGGTCCTGTTCCTCGGCTTCCTGGCGTTTCACCTGGGAGATGAGTTTCTCACACAGCCCGGCATGGGTGGAAAGGCCCTGGTTGAACTGGGCGATCTGTTTGCGGAGATTCTCTTTCTCCAATTCGAGCAAGGCTTCCGGGTTCTTTTTTTCGAGACCCGAGATGAAGAGCCCGAGGAAACCCCGGAAGATGTTGGCAAGGCGGCGGAACATGGCTGTTGTTTTTCGGTTGGTTGTTGTTAGGGAATCATTGCGGGATGGCGGCGCGCGGTAGCGGCAGCGTGCCGGATAGCAGCGGCGGCGCGGGTTCGTCATCGTAGATTTGTGCGAACGTTGCCTGTGAAAAGATCTTTTCAGAGGACTGGAGGGATTGGGAAATGGAATCAATCTGCACGCTCAGGCTCGCGGAGTCGCTCATGGTCATGCCGACTTCGCAGAGGTGGGTGATTTGCTGCTCGGTCTTGTCGATTTCGGCGGTGACGAGTTCCAGGCCATCGGCCGCCTGATGATGATTTTCGAGGCGTTCGCGGATGGTCGTGACCCGATCGCGGATCGAGGTGGACAAACGGCTATCGGGCAGGCCGGCTGCTTTGTCGCGCTGCTGGGCGGCGGCCAATTGTTCCTCGGCGGCCTTGAGTTCGGCTTCGATTTGTTCGCGCCGCGTGGCACCGAGGAATTTTTCCAGTCCGGACCGCTGATGAAGCAGTTTGAGGAATAGCCAAAGCATACGGTCCAGGGACTCGCCACGGAAGTCATCGACGCCCGGGACACCCTCCTTGGTGGCCATGCTGCGGCGGAGGGCGACGAGTTCCAGGCAGCGCTGGCGCAGGGTTTCGAAGCGTTGCGCATCCGGCTGGCTGAGGAACGCCATCAATTGCTGAAAGCGCAGCCGCGGATCGACGGGCAGCGGGGGCGGCCTCTTTGCCAGGCCCTTGAGCACATTCTGGAAGCGCGGATTGAGGCCGAGAAACCCGAGGTAGCCAACTTCCGCGGCTAACAGAAATGGCAGGAAGAAGGTACCGCCGATCACGGTGACGGCCAGGCCGGTGCCCAGACCTAACAGGTGCCAATGCCATTTGAACGCCCGCTTGAGAGCTGCGGCCAGGCCATCGGGTGATGCGGGTGCCTTGTTCACGATGAAAGGTTATGTTTTTCTTCCTCCAATTTGTCCAGCAGCGAGCGCACGTGGCGGACCGATTCGAGAAATGCCGGTTCCTGCTGCATTTGGCGGGCCGGGCGGTCCGGCGGGGCGACCGCGAACTGGTGGGCGATGGTGCCGGGTGACGGGCTGAAAATGAACACGCGGTCGCCGAGATAGACTGCTTCCGGGACATCGTGGGTGACGAAGAAGACGGTGGCTTCGAGCTCGCGCCAGAGCGACACCAGCAAATCCTGCATGCGCTGGCGGGTGGTTGGATCGAGCGCGCCGAAGGGTTCGTCCATCAGGATGATGCGCGGGTGCATGATGAGCGTGCGGGCGATGGCCACGCGCTGGTTCATGCCGCCGCTGAGCTGGTGCGGGTATTTGTTCGCGTCTTTTTTCGGGTCGAGGCCGACCTTGGCGATCCACTCGCGGGCGCGCTCGCGGCGTTCGTTTTCGGGCACCTGCTGGCATTCGAGGCCGAAGGCCACGTTGTCGAGCACCGTGCGGTGGGGGAAGTTGGCGTAATCCTGGAACACAAAGCCACGGTCCGGGCCGGGTTCCACGACCGCTTCGCCATGCACCAGCACCGTGCCCGAGGTTGCGGGAAACTGCGGGGCCAGTCCGGCGATGAGGCGCAGCACCGTGCTTTTGCCGCAGCCGCTGGGCCCGAGCACGCCGATGAACTCGCCGATGTTAGGGATATTGGCCACCGAGAACGTGACGTCCCGGATGGCGGTGAACTCGCGCGGTGTGCCCGGATCGAACGTCTTGGTGACATTCTTGAAATCCACCACCAGCGACTGGCCGCCGGCAGGAGGCGGCGCGGCATCCTTCAACGCGCAGGGTTGCTCGGAAGCGGATAGTTCAATTTTCGCCATGTTTGATATAAGGGAAAAGTTGCCGTTGCAGCAGCATGATAGCGCGGTCGATGGCCCAGGCCAGCAGGGTGATGATGAAGAGGCAGAGGTAAATGTGTTCCTGGAATCCGCGGCGCTGGCTGTTGATGATGAGTGCGCCGATGCCGGTCTTGGCGTTGATCACCTCGGCGAGCATGATATAGCCGAAAGCCAGCCCGAAGATCAGGCGCAGGCTGTTGACGATGTCCGGCAGGGCCAGCGGCAGGATCACTTTGCGCAGCACCTGATGGCCGGCGATGGGGAACCACAGGGCGAAGCCCATCACGAAGCCGGCCGTGAAACGCAGCCAGGCCTTGGCGGAGGACAACTCGGTGGTGAGGGTTCTGGCGGTATCGTCACGCATCAGATGCCAACCGATCATGATCAGCAGTCCATAGATCAATCCCGCGATGGCAGCGAGGCACGCGCCTTTTTTCCGCGAGCCATGGGCACCGAGCGTGTAGGCGGTGTCGATGAAGCGGTCGGGCACGGCATTGACCGTGTTGACCGTGTCGAAGATCACGAAGGCGAGGGTGGCGAGGAAGATGAACA
>Ga0268284_1000414_pt1 | contig 30157 bp, 25 predicted proteins | sample saktaG_14_FD_190137 | JGI IMG/M metagenome (GOLD analysis project Ga0268284, IMG submission 190137) | Saline water microbial communities from Sakinaw Lake, British Columbia, Canada - sak_2013_06_06_40m | ecosystem: Environmental > Aquatic > Non-marine Saline and Alkaline > Saline ...
CCATCGGCGGAACAAGCGTAAAAGCAGCGAAACTTATCGTACAATAAAATCGCTTTGCCGCGTCACTCCGTTCCTCGCAATGACAGGTTTCGCTTTTCGCTTTTCGCTACCTCGCTACCTCGCTACCTCGTTATCTCATACATCTTCCTCATCGTCTTCTCCATGATTTTCAGTGAGATAGCACGCGGGAGTATCCTGAGCAGGAGAAAGAAGTTTAGCCTGTTCTTCCATCCGGGGATGCAAACGGCTTTCTTGCCAAGTTTCCTGATGCCATAGTCGGCCATTTCTGAAGGATCCATTGCTTTTGTCCTTTTTCGGGTCTTCTCCGGAGTATTTGCCAGGTATGTTGGGGTGGCTGTTAACCCGGCACAACACACAGTGATATCGATGCCAATGGGCTTGAATTCAGTTGAAAGGGACTCGGCCAGCCTGATCAGAAACCCTTTCGTGGCAGCATACGTTGCAACAAGTGGAGGCCCTAGAAGTCCGGCCAGGGAAGAGACCAGCAAAATTCCTCCTGATCTGTTTTTTAATTTTAATAGACTTGCAAAGCCGTGGACAAGCTGTATCGGAGTACGGTTATTGACATTAATATACCTTTCGAGCTCCTCAGTATCAGTGGATAAGAACGGTTTTACCCTGCTGTAAGCTGCCACATAGACCAGAAGCCGGCAGTCCAGGTCGCTGATTGACTGGAGTAAAAATTCCGATGCTTCCGGCAATGCCAGATCCAGGTGAACCTGCCTGATTTTAACCTGTATCTCTTCACTGATCTTTGTAGATAACCGTTGCATGGCATCCAGATTGTTATCAACCAATACGATGTTCATTCCCAAACTCGCCAGATGAGCAGAAAAACCTTCTCCAATTCCCTCTGCCGCTCCTGCAACCAATGCCCATTTGCCATACCTTTCCTTGAACCGATCCATTTTATTCCTATTTTTGGCAACAATTTTCTATGATATTCTTCACTGCGCTAATTTATTGATTTCTGATGAGACAACTTCTGTTCATGTTTCTTAAGGCTATCAAATCATGGCAACGATTGATCCGACGCATAACTGGCAAACCGGAAGCCGATATCCATGCCGAACGAATCGTTTCCGGCAAGGCGTGGGAAGAGTTCTGTGATAACCTGAAAGCTGCCGGCGCTGCCCTGATGTACCCGGGAACACCTCGCGATGCATTCGATCAGGCAGAAGGAGTCAGGTACCTGTCGCGTTTGACCAGAGCCGGATTGGAAGCATTTGTGGAGTATAACGATCCAGCTTTCCCAACGCTGCGGAGAATGGTCCATGAAACGGTGAAAATGGGAGCCGATAATCCGGATAACTATTATTTCAATGCCCAGATTGACGGTAACAACTACGAATACCGCATAACCGGAAAAAGGAATACTGTCCATTATTTCGGGCTTTTTACACAGAATGGCGATTACGGATCTACAGGCGGACTGGCTCCTTGCGGACAGTTGGATCATACCGACATTGACTATGAGCCGGACGGGAGCTTTGAAGTGATTTTGAGTAAAGAAAAGCGCGGGAGGAACTGGCTGAAGACAGAGAAGGAAACAGGATTGGTAATTGTTCGGCAAACATTTCTCAACAGATTTGAGGAGGTTCCTGCCGAGCTCCGAATAGAGAACCTCGATGGCCGGAAAGCCCCTGAGCCTATTGCCCCAGCCATGGTGGATGAAGGCCTCAAAACGGCCGGGCTATTTGTGGGAGGGGCTTCACTGCTATTTGCCCGCTGGGCGAAAGGATTTCAACAGCATGCCAACAAACTTCCATTGTTTAATCCTGACACCAGCAACGCTGCAGGCGGCGATCCCAATATCATCTATTATCACAGTTATTGGAAGCTTGGTCCGGATGAATCTCTTATCATTGAGGTGAAGCCTCCGGATTGCGATTCGTGGAACTTTCAGATCAACAACTATTGGATGGAATCACTCGATTACAGGTATTTTACGATATGTATTAACAAAGCAACTGCAGTTTACGAACCTGACGGCACTGTGAAGGTGATCGTTGCCCATGCCGATCCCGGATACCCCAACTGGTTAAACACCTGTGGCCACTCCGAGGGCACAATGTGCTGGAGGTGGTACAGGCTGAAGGAAGGGGAACCGGAGGTGGAACCCAATTGTAGAGTAATTACGAATGACGAATTACGAATGACGAATTTCCCAATTTCCTAATTTCCTAATTTCCTAATGACCAACTCCTCTAATTTCCAATCCCAACCTTTGTGGTATAGAACACTGAACAAAAGCTGGAAATTCACATATCCTTTAGGGACAAAAATAAAACTTGATAAAGACGATCTAATCCAACGGGCCAGGAAAAATACTGGCTTGAAAGATCTGGGTACTGATTTTTGGGCTGAACCACTTGAGAGGATGCTTGATTCGATGAACAAAGAGGCGAAACTGAGTCCGGCCGGACGGTTTATCTCCCGCGAGCGGTTGGTCAACCTCCTCAGCATCAGGTTGAGAGCAGCAGAATATTTCAGGAGGTTTCCCGAAATTCTAGAGCAAGAGCTCTATCCGGCATGGATCATCGTGGGATTGCAGAGAACCGGAACCACCAAACTACAGCGGCTCCTCTCAGCCGATCCAAACCATCGGGTACTCCCTAGTTGGGAAGCCATAAACCCAGTCCCGCTTATTCAATTAGGAATTAGGAATGAGGAATTACGAATTAAGACCAACCAAGGGGATTGTCATTGCGAGGATCCCGAGTATTCGGGATCCGTGGCAATGGCATCCGGCGACAAGCGCATCAAGATCGCCCGCACCTCAGTAAACGCCGTGAAATATATCTCTCCGGGATTCTTTGCTGTTCATCCACTCGATCCGGTGCTCCCTGAAGAGGATGTTTTGTTGCTGGATATCAGTTTCATGAGTACTACCACCGAGGCTATGATGGATGTCCCTTCCTATGCTTCCTGGCTTGAGTCGATTGATCAGACACCTGCATATGCTTACTATGTGAAATTGTTAAAGCTTCTTCAATGGCTTCGGCCAGGCAAACGCTGGCTGCTGAAAAGCCCGCACCATCTCGAATTTCCTCATCTTATCGTAAACCAGATGCCTGATGTCAAATTCATCTGGCCACATCGAACGATCTACGAATCGATCCCTTCTTTTCTCAGTATGCTTACATACAACCATCTGATATTCAGCGATGAAGTGGATCCGAATAAGATTGCCCAACGATGGATCAGGAAGACTGGCTACGCGCTTGACAAGACCATTGAATTCAGGCATCAGGGCAATAATGATTCGTTGTTTGTTGATGTCGATTACAAGGACCTTGTAAAGGACAGCATGAAAGAGATGGATAAGATTTACAAGCTGGATGGCGGGCTCACTCCGGAGCTGACCAAACGGTTTATCCGGCACGAGAAGGAACACCCGCATCAGAAACATGGGGTTCATCGCTATGATTTGGCTGATTTTAGCATGACAACAACTGATATTGACAAGCACACTTCTCACTACCAACAATTTATTAAGACGCTTCATGGCAGAACCTCATAAAAAAAAGTACGATAGCGCAGCAATGGCTGTGGTAACAGGTATTCGCGATTTGTTTAAAACCAAAGAGGTTTGCGGTGAGTTGAAAGAGACCGATCGGCTGGATGGGACAACAGTATTTATTGACGGAGCCAGCTCAGGACTGGGGTTTGCAATCGCAGTTGATACGGCGAAACGTGGCGCAAAAGTGATTATGGCCTGTCGTAGCGGCATCCCCGGGAAAGGGGAACAGGTGAAGCAGCTATCCGGCAACCAGGATGTCCACATGCTTCATGTTGACTTGTTGGATATATCCAGCATCCAGCATCTAGTATCCAGCATCAGTAAATTGGACCACAAACCGGATATCTATATTTTAAATGCCGGCATTGTTCCCAAGAAATCCCGCAAAACCCCCCAGGGGCTTGAGGAGATGTTCATGGTGAACTATTTTGCAAAATTCATCTTTATCCGACTCCTCATGGAACAAGGGCTGATGCGGGATATGCGATACGAGATAGGCGATAAACAAAAAACGGATCCCGGATCCCGCATCGCGCATCGCGTATCGCGTATCGTTTTCGTCACTTCCGAATCCCACCGCAACCCTGAAAAGTTTGATTGGGATGGATTTGGGAAATATAAAGACTATGGGATAAAACAATCCATGGAACTCTACGGCTATTACAAATTATTGCTTGTCACCTTCTCACGGGAACTCTCCCGCCGGTTAAATTCTGAGGGAAAAGTAAACACATCCGTCTTCGCCTTGTGTCCCGGACCTGTGAACTCAAATATTGCCCGGGAAGCGCCTAAAATTTTCCACCCCCTTCTGAAACTCATTTTTATCCTGTTTTTTAAATCTCCGAAAGAGGCTGCGAAACCCGTAATATATCTGGCTGCCTCATCCGATGTTGAAAGAAAACCGTTCGACTATCTCTTCCTGATGTCACGGCAGGAGATCGATGATAAGGCGGCTGATGCCGAAAATGGAAAACGATTGTGGGAACTTTCTGAACAACTGCTGAAAATCAGTTTTACCCCTGCCCTGAAGGGAGCCTGATTTTCAGCAACTTCTCCCTTTAGGGCTGGGGTAGAAAGTTGCTGAAAATTGAATTTACCGCAAGTTTTTGGTTGCAGGTTTGTCTAATGAGAAACTTATTGTCTAACTAAACAAAACAACTTCATGAAAAAACTCGCTTTTATCACAGGGATGATCGTAGGAATTGCATTCCTCGCCACTTCAGTTAACGCTCAAACAGCATCTAATCAGGATAAAACAGCCAAGGTTGAGACAACACAAACCAGTCAGCCCACTGCCGGCAATTTTGTCGATAAGAACGGTGACGGCATTTGCGATAACCATCAGGCAAAGGGAAAACAGGCTAATTGCGCCAAATTTGTTGATGCCAATGGTGATGGCGTATGCGATAATTGTAAAGGAAACGGAAACTGCGGTCAGGGTAACTGTTGCGGAAAAGGGATGCAGAAAGGAAATTGTCAAGGTATGAATCAAGGCAACGGCTGTGCCAAAGGAACGGGACACCAGCATCGTCACGGCCAGCAAAACTGCCAGAAGCAAGCCACTCCACAACCCGAGAAGAAGTAATTTCGCTATTCGCTATTCGCTATTCGCTATTCGCTATTCGCTATCTCACTACTTCGTACTTTTGTGCTCTAGCTTGCCTCTATGACCGACCGGGAACTTCTTCAGGGAATCACCCAACGTGATCAGGCTGCATTCAGGTTGCTGGTGGAAAATCACCAGCAACTTGTTATCAGAACCTGTTACTCGCTGGTTCACGACCTGGAGGATGCTCAGGACCTCGCGCAGGAGGTGTTCATTGAAATTCTGAAATCAGCATCATCCTTCCGTGGAGCAGCTAAACTCTCTTCCTGGATATACCGGATTGCTGTCAACAAATCGTTGAATCATCTAAAAAGCACCAGAAGGAGAAAGGCCTTTACACTTTTTTCTTTTCAGGATAAAGGGGGCTTATCAAAGGAAGAGGAGATCGATGGTCTCAATTCATCTGCCGGGGGCGATTCGGTGATGGAAGAGAAAGAGTTGAAAGAAGCTTTGCATGTGGCGATCAACCGCCTGCCTGTAAACCAGAAGATTGCATTCACGCTGCATAACTATGAGGAGTTGCCATACAAAGAGATCGCCGAAGTAATGAACCTCTCACTTTCATCGGTTGAGTCGTTGATTCACCGGGCAAAACTTAACCTGCAAAAACGATTGACCAATTATTATCATTCAAACCTGAAGTAACATGGACCATCAGATTCAGGAAAGGGTTCAGAAAACCCTGGATTACATTCAAAAAGACCGGAAGATTACCGAGGATCCCTGGTTCTTTTCCCGCCTGACAGCTCGTTTGGAAAATGAGTTCGAACAATCTGCAAAGCATGGTTGGCTTGGGATTACAACTCTTCGGCTACGACCCATTCTTGCTGGAATGGTGTTAGTTATTGGAATAGCCGGTGGAATTGCCCTGGGAAGGGTATTAAGTTCACCCATAGTATCCGGGGAGCGGACGGCATCGGGACTTGTTGCTGAAGATGACGCTGCATCAGCAATTTTCAGGGAACTAAGTGGTTCGTTTGATGAACAGATATTACTAATGAAATAGGAGGTATTATGAATTTTTTCCTCAGAAATAGAGTGATTATCTGGATCCTGGGAGGATTGCTGATCATCACATTGTCGGTACTGGCTTCTATGGTCTACCATACATGGACAGAGCCGGAAGAGGTTATGTCCCAACCGGGTTGCACCTCATCGTGTCAGATGCTGTTCAGTGAACTGGAATTAAACGCTGACCAGCAGGAACAAATGGACGATATTCTGAATCATTTCAGGGATTCGTCTGCTGCACTTGTAACTGAATTACGTCAGAGCAGGCTTGCCCTGATGGAAGAGTTGCGGAGTGATCTCCCCGACACGCTCCATATAATGCAGGTATCAGAAGAAATTGGCAAAACGCAGACCCGCATGACTCGCCTTGCAGCAAACCAGTATTTGCATATTCGGTCCATCTGTAACCCTGAGCAGCGGCAGGCACTCTCAAATGTCTATTGCGATCTCTTCGGATGTCCGAGGGTTGGGAATGGGAAAGGTGAGAATTGTACCGAGAATTCCCGGCAACGGCACCGGTATGGGCGGAAGTGACAAAGGACCTCTATCTGTTGTTATTTGTCCTTGATACAACGGATGGAATAACCATCTCTCTCGTCGCTTGAGCTCCTGAAAGCGTTGCCATATTTGTAGCTTAATTCGCGATACCAGCCAAGGCTATTGAATTGAGAGGAGGTCCAGAAACGCGCATTGTTAGATAGCTCGATAAAACTGCCACTGGCCAACCGGTATCCACCAGGAAGAGCGGTGAAACCATGTTCGTTGGTGGCTTCGGCGTTTGGATCCTGCCACAGACCATTTCCCTGCCCCAAGGTTCCAGTAGCCTTTAGCTTCCCGCCTGCAACGTCGTCCCCTCCAGCGAAACTGAGTAAATCCTGCCATTCAGAATCGGTAGGAACATGCCAGCCATCAGGACAAATTCCCTTGGCGTCTGATGCTGCATGCCAATTGTACAAATGACCGTAGGTTTCTCCATTAGCCGGGTTTTTGGCGTAGTTGCAATAGGCTCCTTTATTCATCTGTTCCCATTCCGTGTCGCCCGACACGAAAAAGATGGTCTCTCCCTTGCTATAATGAGTTACCTTGAGGTTCTCAACTGTCCACTGTTGCTGACCGATGGTTACAACATGATAAACATTCCCATCAAAATCTGTCACACTATCACTTGTGCCACCGCCACCATCCAGTGTTGTAAATGTTTTTTCAGCGCCATAAGCGGTTCCCGAGCTGTTGGTAGCATAGGCACGTACATAATAAGTGGTATTTTCTGATAACCCGGAGATCTTGCTGATAAAAAGACCGGTTCCTGTACTGTCGGATGTTTTATTTGAGGCAGTGGTTGGGAGAGGGGAGGTACTGTAGCAAATTCCCCGGGCCGAAACAAGGGATCCTCCTCCCGAAGTAACGTTTCCCCCTCCGACTGCAGTTGTTTTCGTGATTGCGATAATATCAGAGGTGGTCACAAATGCGACGGTTGTATCTGTCTTGCTGCAGGAAATATAGGTCAGGAGGCCCGTTGTGACTACAAACATCGCTAACGATGTAATTGTTCTGTTTTGTCTCATGGTGAATGTTAATTTTAAGCTTCGAATATAATGAATATCCAGGTGAAAAAAAGGGTTGGCACGAAATTCTGCCAACCCTTTAAATTTATATCCCTCTTAATATTATCTCACGATACTGATTTTCTTCCTGATCCATCCTTCTGAAGTCTCGATAGAGAGCACATAGATGCCTACTGAGAATTCGGAACTGTTGATCTGATAAGTAGAGGCAGGAGTATCCAGTGTCCACGTGCGAAGTGATCTTCCTGTAAGCTCGCTGATGATGATCCTGGCGAATGATACCGGAGCCTTGGAAGCGATGGTAAAGAGCTGGTCGGCAGGGTTAGGATAGACGTTGATGCCATTCCCGGCTGATTGATTTCCTACACCTGTCAGCATCTCTTTCGAACCTGAATAGTTATAGGCAAGTGTAAAGTCCCCAACACTCACGACATTATATCCACGCACCTTCAGATAAGCATAATCGGTAGCAGCCCCGCTTCCGTATGTAGCTGTCCAGGTGAGGATCGATTTGCCATTCTCGCATCCGTCATCATTATAAGTAATTGTGGTACCCGAATCATTATATAACTCCAGCCAGGTGTCGAAGTCGGCGTCAGCATCATCCCCGCAACCAGTTTTGAAGGTATAGATTACTCCCGTCTTTATATTGGGAACTCTATAAACGACACACTCTTCACTAGAAATGTGGGCTTCAGCGGCAGTCTGCCAAACCATTGGCAAAACATTGAGATCAACAAAAGTAGTTGGAGGCACATCGCATGATCCACTTGCGGAGGGACCCGACTTATATTTCATTGTATAGGTCCCGGCATCTACATCATTGTATCCGCGAACCTTGATATACACATTCCCGGTAATGGTTGATGTCCAGGTGAGGATCGATTTGCCATTATCGCATCCGTCATCATTATACGCGAGTGAAGTTCCAGATGAATTATATAACTCCAGCCAGGTGTCGAAGTTGGCGTCAGCACCATCCCCGCAACCCGTCTTAAAGGTGTAAACTACTCCGTTAGTAACAGCCACCTGGTAGACATTGCATTGCTCGGCGACTACGGTACCGGTTTGAGGCTGCCAGCTGGCTGTCACAGCAGCAAGCGCAACGGGAGTAGCTGGAGGCACCTCGCATGATCCACCTGCGGCAGGGGCTTCATAGTTATAAGCTACAGTAAAGTCACCGAAAAGGTGATTAAATCCACTAACTTTCACATAGGCGCTGGTTTCTGTGGCTGTCCAGATGAGTTTTGATCGATAATACTCGCATCCGTCATCATTGGAGGAAACCAGCGCGCCAGCCGCATTATAAAGGTCCAGTTTGGTATCAAATGAAGCAGTAGCTCCGTTGTCGCAGCCTGTCTTGAAGGTGTATACTTTTCCTACAATCAGGTTTAACTTATATACAGCACAAGCATCCATGATTAACGTTTCGCTATGCGTTGCCCAGCCAGTGCCGGGAGTAATGGTGAAATTGTAATGCATAGGAGTGCTGCTGCATGTACCACTTCCACAATCATTGGTTCCTTCAGGCTGGAAGCCCGGTGTTCCGGGATCTGCATCGGTGCCATTCTCAAGCCAGGATTCAAGAGTGAGAACACCACCTGAAACTGAAATAACATTGGCCGCATTGAATCCTAATGTGCCCCACCAGTTACAGTTGGCAACAGCAGTGCCAGCCTTAATCCCCAGGCAGTATGAATCCGCCGGGTTTGTGTTGTTATCTGAAACGCTGTTATTGTTCAGTGTTATGGAGCCTGTCACATTCACATCAATACCCCAGCGATTATCATAGATGAAATTACCAGAAAACTCGGCTGTAGGCTCATTGGCAACTACACCTTGTTCATTGTCGTGGATATCGTTGTTGTTGATCTTGACTCCGGTAGCGCCACCGTCAATGCAGATACCTGCAAAACCTGTAATATCATGTATCTCGTTGTTGTCAATGTTTGCTCCGTCAGCAGTCCCGTTTATCTGGATACCACGGCCTCCGCCAGAGATGTTATATATTTCATTGCCGGTTATATCCAATCCGGTGCCGCCGGCTTGTGCCTGAATCCCATGGTTATCTGCACCAATATCATGAATGATATTGTCACTAACATCGGCAGTGCCTGTAAAACTGCCCAGGTTGATACCGGCATATGTAGAGCCGTTGATTGTGTTGCCTGTCACGGTTATGTTTGCCGGGCCAAAGAACTCGATTGGACGCACTGCGTTGGTCAGCGTATTGTTGGTGATGATCAGACTTCCGTTATTATAAGCGCAAATACCGCCAAAATCCTGGCCGGAGATCACGTTGTCCGACACTGTAGTTGTTCCTATGATGCCCGGAGGGCCATCAAACTGCACGGCGCGTCTTCCACCTGTAATCGTATTATACCGGATCGTATTGCTGCCTGGCCCTACGTTGCTTTGCATGTAAATCGCATAGAGGTTTGCAGAGCCGCTCGTGGCCATCGTAATGGTATTCCCGGCAGATGGAGTGGCGCCCCCGATCATGTTTCCAGTAGAAGTATTGGCAAGGCCAATGGCTACATCGTCCGTCCCCCCGACTGGTCCGGTAATTGTGTTGCCTGACACAATATTGTCATCTGCCCCGTTCAGGCTAATCGCACGTGATATGTTGTCTGTCAGCACGTTATCGGCGATGGTTACACCACTGGTATTGGGTTCGAGGTCGATTCCGTAAAAGTTGCCATCGACATGGTTCCCGGTGATAGTGACTCCGGAGGATTCCCAAACAACGATGCCCACAGCTGCCCATGGAGAGAAGCGTGTATGCCCGGTGACAGTATTGCCAGTCACAGCACCTGAAGTGACATATTGTATATCGATCCCATTGAGACAGGTTGCATTCCCAGTTACCGTATTATTTGACACGGTTGCAACAGAGATCCCTTTTACCACAATGCCATCCCGTGTATAGTCGTGGATATCGTTATCATTTAAAGTGAGATCGGAACTGCCATAGACGACAAGGCCAAACCCCTCATATTCCGGAGTCGCGGCAAAGTTGTGGATGGTACAGGAAAAGAGACCAGCCACAGTGCCACCGGCATCGTCCACATCACGGAAGAACACCCCGTCTATCTGGCCTGTACCTGCTGTCTTGTTCTTTCCGTTGAGGTTAAATGTAAAGCCCTCAACACGGACATCAATCGTACCGGCGGAAGCATATGCTGCCAGGAGGTAGTCGTGGATGATGGCGCTTTGTGTCACACTACCAGTCCTAACGTCCGGAGCTGTGATTGTGGTCGTAGCTTCCCCGGCGCCAATCAGGTCCAGTGATTTGTTGATTGTTAATTGCTCCGTGTAATTTCCGGCAGCTACAATAATATTGTCTCCGGGATTGGCTGCATTTATTGCCGCCTGGATAGTTCCATAATCTGCAGGAACGTGAATATCAGCTGACCAAACTAAACCTGAACTCAGCATGACGATCATGACCATCAATGTGCGTGCGTAAACTTTTGATTTCATAACTATTTTTTTAAATGTAAAATCCTCTTTAAGATACAAATATAACATGAAAAATTAATCTTGGTGTTTACACCCACTCGACGATGAGTTGAATGCTTATACACAATATATATGACGCTTCAAATGTAAGGCAAAAAAACAGTGTTACATATATAATATATCGATATAATGTAAGTTATTTTGTAAGTGTAGTAAAATGGCAGGTAAACGTAGCTTTTATCCGGGTAAGTGTGTAGTTTTTTTTGCCACTTTTAGTGAAAATTTGAGAAAAACTGATAAAAATTGGGGTGCAGTCGATTTTATCGAAAATAAGACGTTTTGCTACACTTACTAAATAAATAGCTACACTTACTAAATAATTGACTACAAATACTAAAAAAATGAATGTCTATCGCCGTTTTTCCTTAAACCCGACTGCCATCCTCATTTTTTAACATGGCAGATGGTTAGCAGGTCAGAAGAATGCACCGTAAAGAAAAATCAAAGAAAATACTATCAGGAATGCAATGCCCGACAGGCTAAGGATTCTTAACCACCGAGGAGGGTGGAAAGCAACCGGGAAATGTTTACTGGTTACTACTTTGAAGTTGATAATTGCAAAAATGGGTGCTGTGAGGAAGGATAGAATTGTCGCAAATTTTAACAACGACCCCATATTCTTTGTGAAGTAAACGATGATCAATACAGTTGTAACGGATAATATGATAATCCAGAAAATATAGAGCCCGCGCCCAAACATCTTTGAAGATGGGAACAATTGATGCATCGATCCTTCGAGAGATCTGGGATATCCGTCAATGACCGTAATGGCAGTACTAAACATGGTAATTGCCACAATGACTGCTATAACGGTATGGCTCCAACTGCCAATGGAATTTGTATAGAGTGAGACAAGCTGTTGAGAGAAAATCAATCCGTTAGCCGAAAATGACTCTCCTGTGCCATACATTACCAGTGCCCCTAACCCCAGGAAAAAAAGCGCCATAACAGCCGAACCGATATATCCAATATGAAAATCAATGTGATACTCCCGGAATGAAGGCATGTAAGCGGTTTGTTTATTTCGTTCCACAGCCCAAAGTGAGGGCCAAACGGAACAGTCCAGTGGGGTTGGCATCCAGCCCATCAGGGCAATCAAAAAGGTAATTGCTGCTGCATCCCATAAAGGAGGAGCGACAAAGCCGGGATCCACATGAACACTGCGGGAGAGGGCGAAAAGAAAGGCAGCGACAGTGAATAGTGCCAGGATGCCAATCATCACTTTCATAAACAAATCCAAAAAGGCATACCTTCCGACAAACAACATGAGCAGGATGAGACTTAACAACCCGGTACTTGTTGCAAATGGGCTCAGATGTATCTGAAGGAGGTATGTTGCCAGGTCGGCCGTAACTTTTGTTACCGCTGCAAAATTAACGATGGCGCTCATAATGGAGAGAAGGAAGAATGTTAAAATGGCCCATCTTCCAAGTTTTCGGTATCCTTCCAGCACACTTTGCCCTGTAGCGGCAGTATACCTGTAGGTGAATTCGAAAAATGGATATTTAAAGAGGTTAATCAGCAGGATGGCCCAGATGAGTTTGTAACTGTAACTTGCTCCAGCCTGTGTAGAGAGCACAAGATGTGAAGCTCCGATAGCAGCCCCGGCATAAAGAATCCCCGGACCTATAGTTTTTAATATCCCCTGAAGTTTAAGCCCTTGTCTTTGTTGCGACTTCATTAAATTCAAAAGTTTCGTTTTAATGATCAATGGGCTTAGGTTGCAGGTAAGTAAAAGTATAGAAATATTTACAAAGATTTAGCGTAAAAATCTATCCATTAATTCTGAGGATGGGACCACACAAGATTCACGTTTGCCGAATACTCTGTACCTGTTCCATAACAAAACGAGCAGCTTAATGCTGCTCGTAACTTAGTCGGGGTGAGAAGACTCGAACTTCCGACCCCTTGCACCCCATGCAAGTACGCTAGCCAACTGCGCCACACCCCGAAATTGATAGCAAATTTACAACTTTTTTTTAAACGGTAATACAGGATAAATGCATATAAAATTTCAATATGAGTTTGGGAAACAACATAACTTGATTTTCTCTATATATTAATGTATCTTTCACCCCTGTAATAGATCCTTTTATTGCATATTATAATCCTAATCATCATGAAACTATATTTTCCCAATCTCGTCACTCTCCTGTTGATCATGATCAGTTCCTGGGCATTGGAATCAAATGCAAAGCCCGGCTTTTCAGGATCACCGGATGAACCTGCCTATACGCTTTATCCAGTTACCGGATTCAGTGTAACTTTTGTCGAAACAATACGATATCTCTCCTGGCAGCAACCTGAACTTCCAGGGGGAGGTATACCGCCTGAACTATATTGTTTGCGTTGGGATCCTCCCATTCTCCGAAATGTGGGACCAGGCCTCCTTTGCATACAATGATTGGGAATTTGAGCCATCACAAGGAAACTGTCCGTTTTACACTAAGTTCCCTCCCAGATAGGTCCAAGATCAGGTTTATGGAGATTCGTTTTCAGCCCGTCTTAGATTCGTCTTAGATTCGTCTTTCGTTCGTCTTTGCTTCGTCATTCCCTTAGTATTCCTTTCATTTTCATTTCATCTTCCTTAGATACAGATATCATTCCCATCGACGTATTCCATATCCCGCATCTCGCATCTCGGTTCGCGTTAATTTTGTACCTTTGCGTCACGAAAAAAACCCAATAAAAAATAGCTGATTATGAGTGAGAATGTTGAGAAAGTCCGTTGCCTGATCATCGGTTCAGGCCCGGCTGGATACACAGCAGCCATCTATGCCGCACGTGCCGACCTAAAGCCCATCATGTACCTGGGAATGCAGCCGGGCGGACAATTAACCATTACAACTGAAGTTGAAAATTTCCCCGGCTACCCCGATGGAATTGACGGTCCCGAAATGATGGAACAGTTCAGGAAACAGGCCGAACGGTTTGGTACCGATGTAAGGTTTGGGGTTGTCACCAAGGTTGATTTTTCGAAGCGTCCCTTTACGGTTGAAGCCGACGACGGAAAAACGATCCTTGCCGAAACAGTCATCATCGCAACCGGCGCCTCCGCCAAGTGGCTGGGATTGCCCTCCGAGCAGAAATTCATGGGAATGGGCGTTTCCGGTTGCGCCACCTGTGACGGATTTTTCTACCGCGGAAAAGATGTTGCCATCGTGGGCGGCGGGGACACAGCAGCCGAAGAGGCTACTTACCTTGCCAAGCTTTGCAAAAAAGTGTACCTGATTCACCGGAGGGATGAGTTACGTGCCTCCAAAGCCATGCAGCATAAAGTACTCAATACTCCCAACATCGAAATGTTATGGGATTCTGTCCCCGAAGAGGTTTTAGGGGACGATGCCGGTGTAACTGGCCTCAGGGTGAAAAATGTGAAAACCGGCGCAGAACGTGTACTGGATGTATGGGGATTTTTTGTCGCAATTGGTCATAAACCCAACACCGATGTGTTCAAGGGACAAGTTGAACTCGACGAGACCAATTATATCAGTACCAAACCAGGAACGGCATCAACAAATGTTGAGGGTGTTTTTGCCTGCGGAGACGTTCAGGATCATTACTACCGCCAGGCGGTGACAGCTGCCGGTTCAGGGTGTATGGCAGCAATTGAGGCGGAGAGATACTTGTCAAGTTAAGAACCCCCAAACCCCCTAAAGGGGGCTTACTCCTCCTTTCAGGAGGATAATACTGCGAAGCAGAGTAAGTCCCCTTTAGGGGATTTAGGGGTAGAAAGGGGATATGGGGGGTGATAGAGGTTGAAAACAAGGGAAACAAAAAGATATGATTTCATTTTTCAAGAGTGCTTCTTCCTGGTACGCAGTTGAGACTTCAGAAGCATTGACAGCCGACGACCGGCAAAAACTGGTATGGCTTTTCGGGAACGCAGAGCCGATTGAGCAGCAGGAAATTCCAGGTGAGTTTGTTGGCCCAAGAAAGGAGATGATCACCCCCTGGAGTACCAATGCGGTGGAAATCACCCAGAATATGGGGATCCAGGGCATCAGGAGAATTGAGGAGTTTGCCAGTTGGCAGTCGGCAGCCGGCAGTCCTCAGTCTTCAATCCATTCTGATGATCCACGTCTTACGTCTCACGTCTCACATCTCACCAGCTTTGATCCCATGCTCCAGCAACAATACACCAACCTGGATCAGCATCTCTACACTATTGACAGGAAACCCGACCCGGTTGTTGAGTTGGAGGATATCGCTGCCTACAACAAAGCAGAGGGTTTGGCTCTGAGTGACGAAGAGATGGAGTATCTGGAGTCTCTGAGCCGTAAGATAGGGAGAAGACTGACGGACAGTGAGGTGTTTGGCTTCTCGCAGGTGAATTCGGAACATTGCCGGCATAAGATCTTCAACGGAACCTTCATTATCGACGGGAAGGAGATGACAGATTCCCTATTTGACCTGATCCGAAAGACCTCAAATGAACATCCCAATTACCTAGTTTCGGCTTACAAAGACAACGTTGCCTTTATCGATGGACCGGCAATCGAACAGTTCGCTCCCGGGAAACAGAATGTCCCCGACTATTTTGTCATCCTGGATATTGATTCCGTCATCTCGCTAAAGGCTGAGACCCATAATTTTCCGACCACCGTTGAGCCGTTCAATGGTGCCGCCACCGGCTCTGGCGGTGAAATTCGTGATCGGATGGCCGGTGGGAAAGGGAGCATCCCGATGGCAGGGACAGCCGTTTACATGACATCCTATCCACGTTTGGATGGAGGACGCTCATGGGAGAAAGGCGTTGAAGCCCGAAAATGGCTATACAAAACTCCGGAAGATATTCTGATCAAGGCTTCCAACGGGGCAAGCGACTTTGGAAACAAGTTTGGCCAACCAGTCATCTGCGGAAGTCTGCTCACTTTCGAACATGCCGAGAATGGAAAAACCTACGGATACGACAAGGTGATCATGCTTGCCGGCGGGATTGGTTTTGCTAAAAAAGAGGACAGTCTGAAAGATATTCCCACAGGGGGAGAGAAAATTGTAATCCTGGGTGGAGATAACTACCGGATCGGAATGGGCGGGGGTGCCGTTTCATCTGTCGCTACCGGCGAATATGGCAATACCATTGAGCTGAATGCGGTTCAGCGATCCAATCCCGAGATGCAGAAACGGGTCTTCAATGCCATCCGTGCAATGGCAGAACTGGGGAAGAACCCGATTGTTTCTATCCACGACCATGGAGCGGGTGGTCACCTGAACTCCATCTCCGAACTGATTGAAGCCACCGGGGGAACCATCAATATCAACGCGCTACCAATTGGCGATCCGACACTATCCGACCGTGAAATCATCAGCAACGAATCACAAGAACGGATGGGACTTTTGATCCGTGAAGAGGACCTCTCATTGCTGAAAGAAATTGCCGAGCGTGAACGCGCTCCCCTCTATGACGTAGGCGAAACCCGAACCGATCACGAACTGGTGTTCGAAGATTCCCGTTCCGGGATCAGGCCGATCGACCTCAACGTGGACGATTTCTTCGGCAAACCGCCCAAAACGATCATGAGGGATTCCACGGTAAAGGCGTCGTTTGAGTCAGTTGGTAGTTGGCAACAGGCAGTTGGCAGTGATCAGTTGGCAGTTGGCAATGAGCAGGCGGCAAATGACAATTCACGTCTTACGTCTCACGTCTCACCTCTTACTCTTCACGATCTCTTAACCCAGGTCCTGCAACTGGAAGCCGTCGCCTGCAAAGACTGGCTGACGAACAAGGTCGACCGGGCTGTGTCGGGGAAGATTGCTAAACAGCAAACCTGCGGACCTATCCAGCTCCCACTGAACAACCTGGGCGTTACTGCTCTCGATTATCAGGGAGAGAAGGGTATCGCTACTTCTCTGGGACATGCTCCAGTGGTGGCGCTGTCTAATCCGGCAGCAGGTTCACGAATCTCTATCGCCAAAGCGCTTACAAACATCGTTTGGGCCCCTCTTTCCCATGGACTGCAAGGGGTTTCCCTTTCGGCAAACTGGATGTGGCCGGCGAAAAATCCAGGGGAGGATGCCCGGCTGTTTGAAGCGGTACAAGCGGTAAGCGATTTTGCCATCGCACTGGGGATCAACATCCCAACGGGAAAAGATTCCCTCTCGATGACCCAGAAATATCCCGATGGATCGGTCGTCTATTCCCCCGGCACGGTGATCATCTCTGCGGTGGCAGAAGTGGCGGATGTAAAAAAGGTGGTTAGTCCAAACCTGGACCCTGATGAAAAGAGTTTTCTGGTCTATATTCCATTTTCATCTGGTGGATATCATCTGGGAGGAAGCAGCCTCGCACAGGTGTTGAATAAAATCGGCGATGAAGTTCCTGATGCCTCTGATCCCGACTATTTCAAACAAGTTTTTGATACACTCCAATACATGGTCTCAGAAGGCAACATCCTTGCTGGCCATGATGTGTCGGCAGGTGGTTTGATCACTACACTTTTGGAGATGGTCTTTCCGCTTGAAGGGTGGGGAATGGATCTTGACTTAACCGGACTAAGGGAACCGGATCCCATGAAGTTGCTTTTCAGTGAGAATCCGGCGGTGGTGATCCAGATCAAGGATATGGCAGCAGTAACCCAGCTGCTTACCTCATCCGGCATCCGGCATCAGGTCATCGGAAAGCCGGTATCCGGCATTGAAAACCCTTCTGCCACCCCAATTTTAACAATCAACCTGGGATCCGAAAAAATGCAGCTTGACATAAATTCACTTCGGAATACCTGGTTCAAAACATCATACCTCCTCGACCGGCATCAGTGCGGTGAAGAACTTGCTTTCGAACGGTATACCAATTTCAATCAGCAACCTTTGGAGTTTCGCTTCCCGGAAAAATTCTCCGGACAATTCAGTCAGTATGGCATTGATTCCAAACGCAGAAATCCCTCGGGAATCAAAGGAGCGATCATCCGTGAGAAGGGGGTAAACCGCGATCGTGATATGGCCTGGGCCATGTACCTGGCCGGATTCGATGTGAAGGATGTTCATATGACCGACCTGATTTCGGGCCGGGAGACCCTTGAAGATGTCAACTTCATCGCGTTCGTTGGAGGGTTTTCCAACAGCGACGTGCTCGGCTCAGCCAAAGGGTGGGCAGGGGCATTTCTTTACAATCCGAAAGCGAAAGAGACACTGGATCGTTTCTACGCCCGACCCGATACCCTTAGCCTTGGCGTTTGTAACGGATGCCAGTTGCTCGTTGAGTTGGGTTTGATCTACCCTGTGCATGAAGCACAGCCAAAGATGTCGTGGAACGATTCTCATAAGTATGAATGTACTTTCATAAACGTAACAATTCAGGAAAACAGCTCAGTCATGCTGGAGTCGCTTACCGGATCGCGATTGGGAATATGGGTCGCTCATGGCGAAGGGAAGTTTAACTTTCCCTTGCCAGAGAACCGCTATCAGATTCCGGCGAAGTTCAGTTATTCTGGTTATCCTGGGAATCCCAACGGTTCGATGTTTGATGCCGCTGCCATTTGTTCCGAAGATGGACGCCATCTGGCCATCATGCCTCACCTGGAGGATTCGGTGCTTCCCTGGCAATGGGCCTACTATCCTGTTGACAGGAAAACGGACCAGGTCACCCCGTGGATCGAAGCTTTTGTAAATGCGAAGAAATGGATAGTGGGAAGGAACCCCCAAACCCCCTAAAGGGGGCTTACTCCTCCCTTCGGGAGGGAATTCCTGCGAAGCAGAGCAAGTCCCCTTTAGGGGATTTAGGGGTTAAAAAAAGGATTTAGGGCTAAAAAAAGAAATTTAGGATTCGGAACTTAGAATTTAGAATTATTTGTAAAGATTATATCGAAAGCTTATGACAAAAACAGTCCTCATTACAGGTGCCACCGCTGGCTTCGGCCGGGCGATCGCCGTAAAATTCGCTGAACACGGTTACCGCTGCATCATCACAGGGCGAAGAAAAGATCTGCTGGCGGAACTTGAAAATGAACTTCGGCAAACCTTTAATACCGAGGTTCTCACGCTTCCATTTGACGTTAGGAAGCTGGAGGAAGTCGAAAAAGCAATAGGTTCCCTTCCCGATGATTGGAAGGAGATCGATGTGCTTGTGAACAATGCCGGACTGGCAGCCGGGCTCAACCCGATCCATGAGGGGGTGATTGACGACTGGGAGAGGATGATCGATACGAATGTGAAAGGGGTTCTCTATATGACAAGGCTTGTTTCACCACTGATGGTGGCACGTGGCAAAGGACATATCATCAACATTGGCTCCATTGCTGGGAAAGAGACATATCCCAATGGAAACGTCTATTGCGGATCTAAATTTGCAGTGGATGCCATTACGAAAGGGACCCGCATCGACCTTGTGTCTCACGGCATCAAGGTGACCCAGATTGCCCCCGGAGCAGCCGATACAGAATTCTCGCTGGTCCGTTTCAAGGGAGATCAGGAACGTGCATCACACATCTACGATGGATTCACACCACTAACCGCGGAAGATGTCGCCCAGGTAACGTATTACGTCACCACGATGCCCGACCACGTAAACATCAACGACCTGGTCATCATGCCCACGGCCCAGGCAAATGCCACGACGATCGTGAGACGTGAGACGTGAGACGAAATACGTTATTGCAGGGCCCCTAATTTCCTAATTTCTTTCTTTCACCATTTCGCTACCTCGCTATTTCGCTATTTTTTTTAATATTGTACCAGCAACCGTGGACAAGCCACCACATAAACCATTTATTATGGAAATAACCCGCATTTTTGACCTCCTTCCTTACTACGAAGAGACATTTAAGCCAAAGGATGATGTGATCGCATCAAAGGAAGATGGTAAATGGAAAAAAGTAAGTATTAAAGAGTACAGGGAGATGGCTGATAATATCAGCTATGGATTTCTCGCGCTGGGTGTTCAACCTGGCGACAGGATTGCCCAAATCAGCCCCAACAGGGTGGAATGGAATATTGTGGATATGGCGATACTTCAAATTGGAGCCATTCATGTTCCGATCTATCCTACGATCAGCGAGACCGATTACAAACATATCCTTGGCCATGCCGAGGTGAGATTTGTATTTATCTCGGGGAATGAACTCCTCCGTAAGATCAGCCATATCCTGCCGGATGTTCCATCGATTGAGGGCATCTATACCTATAAGGATCTTCATGAGCATAAACATTTGAGTGAACTCGTTGAACTGGGGAAACAAAACCAGGATCCGGAAAAACTGGAAGCCATCAAAAAATTGATTAATCCTGAAGATGTGGCCACTATTATCTATACATCGGGGACTACCGGCACCCAGAAAGGCGTGATGCTAACTCATAACAATTTGGTCTTCAATTTTAAAGCAGCCTCATACATTCCCCAACTCGGAGAAGAGCATGATGCAGTAAGCTACCTCCCCCTCTGTCATGTCTATGAACGGATGTTGAACTATCTCTACCATTATCTTGGTATTTCTATCTATTATGCCGAAAACATGGGTACCATAACAGATAACATGAAGGAGATCCACCCCCAGATTATGTCAACAGTTCCACGGTTGCTCGAAAAAGTATACGATAAACTGGTTGCCACTGGTCAGAAGTTAAAAGGACCAAAAAGCTGGATCTTTTGGTGGGCTTTCCACCTGGCTTTACGTTATGAACTCAACGGAGCCAATGGCAAGTTTTATGAATGGAAGAGAAGATTGTACGACAAGTTGGTATACATTAAATGGCGCGAAGCATTAGGTGGGGAGATCAATATCATGGTATCGGGCGGCGCTGCCATGCAACCCCGACTTGGGCGACTTTTCACCTGTGCCGGAATAAATATTCTTGAAGGTTATGGATTGACAGAGACCTCTCCGGTGATTGCCGTAAGCGATTTCAGTTTAAACGGCACCAAATTTGGCACCGTCGGTCGTCCGTTAAGAGGGGGTGAGGTGAAAATTGATACGGATGGAGAAATTTGTGCAAGGGGGCCTTTTATTATGAAAGGGTATTACAAAGATGAGAAGCTGACCAGTGAAGCGATCGACGCAGAAGGATGGTTTCACACAGGAGACCTCGGACAATTTGAGCCACAGGGGCAATTGAAAATCACAGGAAGGAAGAAAGAGCAATTCAAGACATCTTTCGGTAAATACGTGAGCCCTCAACTGATCGAAGATAAATTCAAGGAGTCGCTCTTCATCGATCAGCTCATTGTGGTAGGGGAAAGCCAAAAATTTGTGGGAGCGCTCATCGTCCCCGATTTTACGTTTATGAAGTCCTACTGTGAACGGAAGGAGATTCCATTTGGATCCAATGGAGAAGTGATTACCAACCCTATTATCAGAAAACGGTTTCAGACTGAGATCAATAAATACAACAAGCAGTTTGGCGATTCGGAGAAAATTAAAACCTGGGACTTGCTGGATAAAGAGTGGACACTTGAGGGCGGGGAGATTACTCCAACCATTAAATTGAAACGCCCTTTCATCAGCAAAAAATATGAAGATAAGATCAAGAAACTTTTTAATCAACAGAATGGATGAAACCGGTTACACGGCTGTTTGATATCCTTGATCTCTATAGGGATGCCTTCAGCCACAAACAACATCTTTTTTTATCAAAATCAGAGGGGGGATGGAATTCCCTCTCTGCATCTGACTATGTCAACCTAAGTCATGATCTTAGCCTTGGATTACTTGAGCTGGGCGTAACCCCAGGTACACGGATCGCAACCGTTATGGTCAACTGTGCGGAATGGAACCTCTTCGATATGGCCATCTGCCAGGTCGGAGCCATTCAGGTTCCTATATATCCCACCATCAGTGAAGAGAATTACCACTATATATTTACAGATTCCGAGGTTGAATATCTTATCATTTATAACCAGGATACCTATAGCCGGATCAGGCACATCGCAAAAGGGCTGAGTTTGATAAAAGGCATTTTCTCTATCCAGAAGGTTCGGGGAGTCTCTTTGTGGACTGAGCTTGTGGAATCTGGCCGCCACTCTTCCCGGAGTGCGGAGTTAGAGAAGATTAAAACGAGTATTCTACCCACTGATATTGCATCCATCATTTACACTTCCGGTACAACGGGACGACCAAAAGGGGTGATGCTGTCACATGGGAACTTCGTCTCAAATTTTATTGAGTGTGCGAAGATATCTGATTTTACCAGCCACGAAAAAGCGCTGAGCTTTCTGCCGCTTTGTCATGTTTATGAGCGGATGTTGAATTACGTTTACCAATATCTTGGCATGTCGGTCTATTATGCAACGGCACTCGATCAGGTTCCTCAATACCTGAAGGAGGTTAGACCCCATACCTTTGGAGCTGTACCTCGCGTACTCGAAAAAATTTACAACAAAGTTGTCTCGGAAGGAAGGAACCTTACGGGGATGAAGAGAGGTGTGTTTTTTTGGGCACTCAGGCAGGGTCAGCAATTTGAGATGAATCGTGCAAACGGGTGGTTTTACGAGACGAAACTATTTTTCGCAAATTTCCTGGTTTTTGACCGATGGCGCAGAGGCCTCGGAGGGAACGTGAGGCTCATTGCCTGTGGTGGGGCATCCCTGCATCCCCGTTTGGCCAGGATTTACTGGGCTGCCAGGCTGAAAGTATTGGAGGGGTATGGACTTACTGAGACCTCTCCTGTGATTGCTGTTCAGAATTTAAAGCCGGGGGGAGTGAAATTCGGCACAGTTGGTCTTGTATTACCAGGCGTGGAGGTTAAGTTTGCTGACGATGGGGAGATTCTCTGTAAAGGCCCAAACCTGATGAAAGGCTATGTAAACCGGCCCGAACGAACCAGTGAAGTGATCGATTCGGAAGGTTGGCTTCATACCGGAGACGTAGGAGTAATGATTGAGGAACGATACCTCCAGATTACCGACAGAAAGAAGGAGATATTTAAAACATCTACCGGAAAATACATCGCTCCACAACCGATTGAACAACGGTTCATTGAATCTCCTTTCATCGAGTTCATCCTTGTTTTGGGAGAGGACCGCAAATATGCCGCCGCACTGATAGTTCCAAGTTTTGATCACCTGAAAAGTTGGTGCAGGATTAAACGTATCCCATACCATTCAAATAAGGAGATTGTTTCCGACAAGAATGTCATCCGCAGGATGAACGAGGAGGTGAACCGCATCAATCGCGAACTCGGACAAACGGAAAAGATCAAAAAATTCAGGCTTCTGCCCGACGAGTGGACGATCGAATCGGGAGAACTCTCACCCACAATGAAACTACGGAGAAAGTTTATCCAGGAGAAATACTACAATGAGATAGAAGAGACCTACCGCTCGCCAGAGTATGATTACAAGGAAGAGAATCTTTAATGCAGGATCCTGAAAATCAACTCTTTCATTAACTCTCCATCAGTCGCCGAAACATTGTCTATCCCTTTCGACTTCAAGTCGTAGTCGCGTAGAATTCCAATAATGGCTTTCACTTTAGCCGGAGAGTAGTTGCGTGCCGTAATTTCATAATCCTGAATGAAGAAGGGATGTACAGCCAGGACTGAAGCCGCATTGTTCCTGGATTTGTCCTGTAGGTGCTGATATAAGAGCACTTTGGAAAAGAATGAAAAAAGAATGGGAATCACTTTGACCAGAGGATTTTCGCGAGGGTTGGAGTCGAAATAGGTGATGATTTGGTTGGCTTTGAAGATATTTTTCCCTCCCAGCGCTTTCTGAAGCTCAAATACATTGAAATCCTTGCTGATTCCAATGTATTTTTCGATAAATATCTCATCAATTTCAGTCCCCTGGGGAATGTTGATAATCAGTTTCTGGATTTCATTCGTGATCTTCGACAAATCGGTTCCCAGAAATTCGGTTAACATGAAGCATGCCTTCGCCGAGATTGAGTATTTGCGCTGTTTCACGTAGGTTTCAATCCATCCGGGGATCTTGTTGTCATAAATCCGGGGAGATTCAAACAACACGCCTTGTTTGTCGACAGCTTTGGCCAGACTTTTTCGTTTGTCGACCTTTCCGTATTTGTAACAAAGTACCAGCAGGGTGGATGTCAACGGCTGCTGGACATAGGCGGTGAGTGCTTCAATGTCCCTGACGTCCTGAGCCTCTTTAATGATCAAAACCTGATAATTGGCCATCATGGGATACCGCTTGGCGTAATTCATGATAGTGGAGGCATCCACATCCCTGCCGTAGAGCACAGTCTGGTTAAACTCTTTCTCAGTTTCGGTCAATACATGCTCTTCAATATAATCAGAGAGGAAATCGATGTAGTACGCCTCATCACCATGCAACAGGTAAACAGGGTGATATATCTGGTTCTTCAGGTTCTGGATTACTTGATCGAATGTCATGCTAATGGCTAAGCTCCTTGTCGTGCAAATTTAATCGATTTGTCACATTTTTGCGTAAGTTTGTTACAATGATGCATCCACTCAATTTGCCATCGTTTGATATTCGTCTCAGGCAAGGTGCCCGTAAGACTACAGAGGTATTTGATCCGTTGCGTAAAAAGTTTGTTAAACTAACACCAGAAGAGTGGGTAAGACAACACATGTTGAACTACCTGACTGTCCACCGAAATTTCCCTGCCTCCCTGATCGGTGTTGAGGTTCTTCTCATATACAATACGATGAGAAAACGTAGTGATATAGTGGCATTTGACAGAAAAGGGGATCCATTGCTTGTTGTCGAGTGCAAAGCTCCCTCTGTAACACTGACTCAGGATGTATTTTACCAGATCGCAATGTACAACCACGCCCTGTCGGGGAAATACCTGGTTGTTTCGAATGGCTTATCTCATTATAGCTGCCATCTGGATGCCAATAGTTCCAAATGGATTTATCTTACAGAGATTCCCGATTTTACTCAGATTTGCGCATAGATGATAAAAATCCTATCTTTGGCTTGACAATGGCGACTCTAGATCACATCCTTCCAACGTTAAACCGTATCGATGTCCTCTTCAAGGAGAGCGATCTGGAGAATTACTACCTCTCTGTGCAGATCGGGGAGAAGAGTTTCTCCTATTGCATTGTGGATAGTATCACTAACAAATATATTGGCATAGGGGAATTGAGATTGCCAGTAACGAAAGGGTCAGAGGAGGTGGAGATCAGACTTCCGTTCGAATCATACCTGGCCAATGTGCTCTCAGCCTTTCCAGTACTGAAGAAAAAATTTAAAGCCACAAAAGTTATCTGGGAGGGGACAAAGTCAACACTGGTGCCAGAATCACTTTTTGAAGAGCGGGACCAACAGAAGATCCTGGCATTTAACGTTCCTCTCGATCGTTTGGAGAGTGTCACCCATGATCTTCTCCCCGATTTTCACATTGTAAATGTCTATGCAATACCTGAAAAAGTAAAACAGCTCCTGACCCGTAATTTCGGAGTGAATCATCTTCCTCACCTTTCCAGTGTCCTGATCGAAAGTATTTTTCAGAACTACCGAAAAGAACTTGTACAGCCAAAGGTTTTTCTTCATGTTCGTGAAGCCCATTTCGACATGGTAGTCATGGATCAGTTCAAATTGTACTTTTCTAACACCTTTGAATACCGGCGGCCCGAAGACATGGTATATTTCACCATCTTTAGCCTCGAACAACTGGGCTTCCACCAGGATCAGGCAGAGGTCATCCTGATGGGAAGAATTTCCCGGAATACTCCGTTGTTTAACCTCGTCTTCAAGTATCTTCCCCGCGTTGATTTTGCCAGAAGAAACCCGGGATGCGAATATAGTTTCGTATTCAATGAGATTCCGCATCACGCCTACTTCCCATTGCTAAATCTTAACCAGTGCGGATTATAAGCGGAAACCACAGAGGCAGAAAAATTAACCCACCTGCAAATCTGCCTGTCAGGCCAACTACCGATTATGCAAAGGAGGGCCTCTTTAATGTCTTGAATAACCTGATCGACTTTTCTGAAACAAAAGTTCTTGATCTTTTCTCAGGTACCGGCAACATCGCTTTCGAGTTTGCTTCCAGAGGGGCTCCTTCGGTACGTGCAATTGATATCGAGCGCCGGTGCGTGGATTTTATCAATGAAACTGCTGAAAAATTCGGGATGGAAGAGGTTCATGCAATCCGTATGAATGTATTGGTATTGCTCAAGATTGGAAAAGAGCGAGCTGACCTTGTCTTTGCTGATCCACCCTTCGGTATGGAAGGCATAGAAAATCTGCCTGGACAGATACTCTCTTCAGGAATTGTGAAACCAAACGGGATTCTGATCCTGGAGCATTCAGATAGCTATAACTTTTCGGGGAACCCCAATTTTGATCAGTTAAGGGAGTATGGAAAGGTCAATTTCAGTATGTTCAGAGGCACTCTGGATGAAGGATAAGCTCAGTATTCATCCTCGTGAAAAAAGAAGTCATCCTTGGTAGGATAGTCAGGCCAGATATCTTCTATTCGCTCGTATGTTTCACCCTCGTCTTCTATCTCTTTCAAATTTTCAATCACTTCCTGCGGGGCTCCGGTTCTGATACACCAATCGATGAGTTCATCTTTGGTAGCAGGCCAGGGAGCATCTTCCAATTTTGAGGCGAGTTCTAACGTCCAGTACATAATGGTCTGCTTTGGATTTTTGCAAAAGTAAAAAAAATAAATTCAAAAAGGCAAGTGAAAATTTTATCCTATTTTTTTCGTGGCCAGGTAATCTCTTCAGCGTTGAACTCTTTTCCTAATCTTCGTGCCAGAACAAAGAGATAATCCGATAGCCGGTTCAGGTACCGAATGATCACTGGCGATACGAAAGAGTCTCTGTGTAAGCGAATTACAGCTCGTTCTGCCCTTCGGCATACCGTTCTTGCCACATGGCATCGTGAAACATGAGGATCTCCTCCGGGAAGGATGAAAGAGTTCAAAGGAGGCAATTCCGATGTCATTAAATCAATCTCTTTTTCAAGGATGAGAATCTCCTCCTCATCCAATTCAGGCAAACCCTCGGTTTTCTTTTCAGGATCGGCAGCAATCAGGGCTTCAACAGTGAAGAGATTTTCTTGAATCCGGAGAAGAACTTCACGGTAATATTCCAGGGCAAGGTGATCCCTGACAACGCCGATAAACGAATTCAGCTCATCCAGCGTTCCATAGGCCTCAACACGGTCGTGGCTTTTTGAAACCCGCGTTCCGTTCAGGAGAGAAGTCTCTCCCAGGTCACCGCCTTTGGTATATATTTTTACCATCGATTCTTCAGGGAATCACTTTTTGAGTCGCTTTGGTCCAACGTTTAAGATCTCTTCAGGACATCCGTCAGTAAACATTTTGAAATTCTCAATATAACGGGAGACCAACGCGTCGTATTTCATCCAGTATTCTCCTTTGTTTCCCCAGGCATTTTCAGGATCCAGAACGTCTTCGGGGACATTCGGACAGGTAAGGGGAATATCAAAATTAAATAATTTGTCCTTCCTGTATTCCACGTTGTCCAGTTCTCCGTCGAGGACAGCGTTGAGCATGTTTCGGGTGTGGCGGATGCTGATACGTTTACCAATGCCAAATTTACCGCCAACCCATCCGGTATTCACAAGCCACACCTTCGCACCGTGTTTTTCGATTTTCTTTCTTAGCAGATCGGCATATAGATATGGATGGTGGACCATGAACGGGGCTCCGAAACAGGCGCTGAATGTAATTTCAGGTTCAATCCCCAGACCCAGTTCTGTTCCTGCAATTTTAGAGGTATAGCCACTGATAAAATGGTAGATTGCCTGGTTCATATCCAGGCGGGCAATTGGAGGCATAACTCCCTGGGCATCACATGTGAGGAAAATGACGTTTTTGGGATGTGCTTTGACCATCTTCTCAGGAATGGAATTAGGAATAAAATCCATCGGATAAGAGGCCCTGGTGTTTTCAGTAATCTGTTCATCATCCAGGTCTATTTTTCGGGAGGTGGGATCAAAGACCACATTTTCCAGGATCGTTCCGAACCTTCTGGTACAGTCATAAATCTCCGGCTCATTTTCGGCCGATAATCGGATCACTTTGGCGTAACATCCTCCTTCGTAGTTGAACACGCTTTCATCACTCCAGCCATGTTCATCGTCGCCGATCAGCTTTCTGTTGGGATCGGCTGAGAGTGTTGTTTTCCCCGTTCCACTTAATCCAAAAAACAGAGCAACATCGTTTTTCTTGCCAATATTTGCTGAACAGTGCATCGACATGATGTCCTGGATGGGCATCAGGAAATTCATGATGGTGAAGATCGATTTTTTTACTTCCCCGCCGTAAGAGCTATTAGCCACAATGGCAAGGCGTTTGGAGAAATCAATCACAATACCTGTTTCACTATTCGTACCATCAATTCTCGGATCCAGTTTGAACGATGGAGAAGCGATCAATGTGAAATTGGGGATATGTGTCTTGTATTGTTCCAATGTTTTTAATGTAAGAAACATATTCCTGGCAAACAAACTTTGCCAGGCCGTATCGGTGATGATCCGGATGGGCATCTGGAATTCGGGGTCGGCTCCTACGAATACATCCTGAACAAAGAGCTCCTCTCCCTGCAGGAACGACTGGAGCCGGCTGAAAATTCCGTCAAATTTTTCAGGACTCATGGGGCGATTGTATTCTCCCCAGTCAATTTTATCTTCGGTGCTTGACTCCTTGACGAAGTACTTGTCATTTGCCGCTCTGGCTGTCCATTTCCCCGTGTTAACGAGGAGTGGCCCTCCGTGAACAACCTTGCCTTCATTCCTGAACACAGCCTCTTCATACAGAGCAGCTTCGGGGAGGTTCCAGTAAACTCTATCGAGATGGACAAGGCCATGATTCTGGAGTCCATAAACACTTTTCAGGTCGGTAGCCTGCTTCTGTGCAGGAGTTTCAAATTTCAGATATTTTGACATCCTCTTTTATTTTATTTTCTGTGATTACAATTAAAGCCAATCCCGGGTGAATTTCCGCTCGCCGATATACAGTTCATTCGGGGAGTTAGGATCAATGGCCCATTTTATACGCTCGATGCCCTGGGTGATTTCTTTGATCGAACCACAGGTGGATAGTCTCAGGTACCCATCCAATCCGAATTCCACCCCCGGAACCGTGATCACCCGCACTTTATCTAAAAGCAAATGGGCTAGTTGTGTGGAGTTTTTATTGTAGTTACTGAAGTCGACAAAACAATAAAATGTGCCATCCGGTTTAGTGACTCTGAGGCCCGTAAAAGCATTTAACTGTTCCATCATCACTTTGGTATTATTTTCAAGCGTAGTACGAAGGCTTTCCACACTCGACTGGATACCGTTGATGGCGCCAACGGCGGCCACCTGCAATATCACCGACGGACCGGAAGTTTGATGGCTTTGAATATTTGTCATCACCTCAATGAGCTTTTTATTGGCAACGGCCCAGCCAATCCGAAATCCCGTCATTGCGTATTGTTTGGACACCCCGTTGATAAGGATCACTTTGGAATCATCAATACTTCCTTTAAGGTACTTGAGACAATTGGCTGCTTTTTTCCCCCCAAACACCAGGCGATGGTAGATGTCGTCCATAATGAGGTAGATCCCGCGATTCTGACAAAATTCAACAATCTCTGCAATAAATTGCTCGGAATAGACAACGCCGGTGGGATTGTTCGGACTGTTGATCATGATGGCTTTTGTATACGGACCGCAAACCTGTTCTATATCCTGCAGCCGAGGATAGAAGGTGCCATCTTCGGGATGTACCGGGACAGGAACAGCGCCACAAAGTTTTACCATTTCAGGGTAACTTACCCAGTAAGGAGCAGGAAAAATCACTTCATCCTGTGGATCAAGTATAGCCTGCAAGGCAACCATAATAGCTTGTTTAGCTCCTCCTGAAGCGATGACATTTTCAGGTGCTACTACCCGACCGTACATATCCACCGTATAGCGGATAATTGCCTGTTTCAATGCTGGAATCCCATCTGCTGGGGTATAACGGATATCACCAGAATTTAGTAAACTGGCAGCGGCTAAAATAGCATCTATTGGGGCTT
>Ga0268284_1000415_pt1 | contig 30135 bp, 29 predicted proteins | sample saktaG_14_FD_190137 | JGI IMG/M metagenome (GOLD analysis project Ga0268284, IMG submission 190137) | Saline water microbial communities from Sakinaw Lake, British Columbia, Canada - sak_2013_06_06_40m | ecosystem: Environmental > Aquatic > Non-marine Saline and Alkaline > Saline ...
CGTGAAACACGCGCCGCATCAGACCATCCCGCCCGTGCTCGCGGGCCGCGGCATCGATTTCATCGGCAGCCACCCGATGGCCGGCTCGGAACGCGTCGGAATCTCCGCCGCGGACGTCCGCTTGTTCGACGGCGCCGCCTGCCTGCTCACCAATGACGAAGGCGCGCCGCCCGCACGGGCGGAGGCATTAGAACGATTCTGGCAAAGCGTCGGCTGCCGGACCACCTGGCTGAGCGCGGCGAGCCACGACGCCTTGGTCGCCCGCATCAGCCACCTGCCACACATCATCGCCGCCAGTGCCGCGCGCATTTGTTTGCTAGACCCGGCCGATGGGCGCTTCGGCGGCGGCGGACTGCGGGATACCACGCGCGTCGCCTCCGGCAACCCGGAGATGTGGGCGGAAATCCTCAGCGAAAACCGCGCTGCGCTGCTAGACCCGCTGCGCGCGACGATTGCGGACCTCGGCGCCATCCTCGGCCATCTGGAAAATGCCGGCCAGGAACCTGTTCGCCAATGGCTGGCCACCGCCAAACATCAGCGCGATCTGCTCAAGCCTCTTTGTTAGACCGTTTTGCCTCCAGCTCATGTCGGAATTCCGAGTCACCGCCATTTCCCAACTCCACGCGGAATTCAGTGTTCCGGGAGACAAAAGCATGTCCCACCGGGCCGCCATTCTCGGCGGCTTGGCCAACGGCACCTGCACCCTGCGCAATTTCCTCCCCAGCGAGGATTGTCTCAACACGCTCAACGCCATGCACGCGCTGGGCGCATCCCACGAGGTGCTGGACGAACTCGCCGGTTGCGGCCCCGTCAACCTGCGCATCCACGGCCAGGCGATGCGCTTGCGCGCGCCGTCCGCGCCGATTGATTGCGGCAACTCGGGCACCGGCATGCGCCTGCTCGCGGGCTTGTTAGCCGGGCAACCGTTCGCCTCGGAGCTTTTTGGCGACGCCTCGCTGTCCACCCGCCCGATGCTCCGCATCACCGCGCCGCTCGGACAAATGGGCGCCCAGCTCGAAACCCGTGGCACCAAACCCGGCTGCGCCCCGTTAGTCATCCACCCTGCCAAACTCAACCCCATCACCTACGAAATGCCCGTCGCCAGCGCCCAAGTGAAAAGCGCCGTGCTGCTCGCCGGGCTTTTCGCCGATGGCCTCACCACGGTCATCCAACCCGCCGAAACACGCGACCACACCGAACGCATGTTAGCCTCGTTCCAGGTCGCCACGCACCAGCTGGGCAATGCCATCTCGATCCGTGGCGGACAAATCCCCGCAGCCTGCGATTTCACCGTGCCGGGTGACATTTCCAGCGCCGCCTTCTGGCTCGTCGCCGCGGCCGCCCTGCCCGGTTCCCGCCTGCTCATCACCGACGTCGGCCTCAACCCCACCCGCACCGCCATTCTCAAAGTCCTCAGCCGCATGGGTTGCCATATGTTAGAAATCGTCCGCCACTCGTCGGGCGAGCCCAGCGGCACGATCGAAATCCATGGCGCGCCCCTCAAAGGCACCACCATCCTTGCCAGCGAGATTGCCAATCTCATCGATGAAATTCCGGTCATCGCCGTTGCCGCCGCCCTCGCCGAGGGCCGCACCGTCATCCGCAACGCCCGCGAACTGCGCGTCAAGGAAACCGACCGCATCACCACCGTGGTCAACAACCTCCGCGCGATGGGTGCCGCGATCGAAGAATTCGAGGACGGCATGGAAATCCAAGGCGGCCATCCCTTGCATGGCGCGCAAATCGATAGTTTCGGCGACCACCGCATCGCCATGGCCTTTGCCATTGCCGGGCTCTTCGCCACCGGCGAAACCCTCATCCGCAACACCGACTGCGTGAACACCTCCTACCCCGGCTTCGCCCGTCATCTCGACGCCATCCTCCAGCACCGCTCCAACGCCGCCGATTTCGCCCTGCCAACCAGCTCCCGCGCGTGACTCCAAATCCGACCTCCGCTCCGCATTTCGCCATTGCCATCGATGGACCCGCCGCCTCCGGCAAAAGCACGCTCGCCCGCTTGCTTGCCCAACGCCTCGGACTCATCATGGTCAACTCCGGCGCCATGTACCGCGCCATCACCTGGAAGGTCCTCCGCGAAAACGTCAATCCCCACGACACCGCCGCCGTCATTTCCCTGCTAGACCGCATCGCCATCCACTGCGGCAACAATGGCATCACGTCCACCATCACCATCGACGGCATCGACCCCGGTGACGAACTCCGCACCGAGGCCATCAATGCCAATGTTTCCGTGATCGCCGCCATCCCGGAAGTCCGCACCAAACTCATCAACCTTCAGCGCGGCTACCTCCAGCACGCCAGCGTGGTCATGGAAGGCCGCGACATCGGCTCCGTGGTCTTCCCTAACACACCCTACAAAATTTACGTCGATGCCGCCGAACATGTGCGGGCCGCGCGCCGCGTGAAAATGGGCGAGGTGGATTCCATCGCCAACCGCGACGCCGCCGACAGCCAGCGAACCACCGCCCCGCTCGTCGTCGCCGAGGGTGCCGCCATCCTCGACAACTCCTTCCTCTCGATCGACTCAGGCGTCGACTCCGCCATGGCAATCCTCAGACAGCAGGGGCTGCCCATCGCGGATTGAGGTGCAGGTTTGCACAGCCGGCTGCGTCCGGCGTATTCCATGGGTGTTGCTTGGGGGCTTGGCGTCTGCCCGGCCCGCTATTCCCACTTTCCTCTTCCCACAGCGCCCTTTCCACTGTTGTTTGGTGGCGCGAAGATGCGTTGTTTTTACTCGGAGAAACTGGAACTTGAACTGCCGTCGGGCCACCCGTTTCCGATGGCGAAGTTCCGCGTCGCCAAGGATATGCTGCTGCAAGGCGGAATTCTCCGGCCCGAGGAAATCATCGAAGTCCGCGCGACGGACAACCACCTGCTCCAGCGCATTCACGCGCCCGATTATATCCGGAAAATCGAGTCCGGCACACTCGGGCGCAAGGAGCAAATCCTGTTAGGTCTGCCAGCCACACCCCACCTTTACACCCGCAGCGCCACCGAAGTCGAAGCCACGCGCCTGGCCTGCCACGCGGCTCTGGCCGAAGGCGTCGGCGTTTGCCTCGCGGGCGGCACCCACCACGCCTTCCGCGAACACGGCGAGGGCTACTGCGTTTTCAACGATGTTGCCATCGCCATCCGCGATCTTCAGGACCAACAACCTAACATCAAAATCATGGTGGTGGACACCGATGCCCATCAGGGCAACGGCACCGCCTCGCTGCTCGCCAACGACCCGCGCGTGTTCACTTACTCGATCCACGTCGGGCGGAATTATCCGTTGACCAAAATCACCGGTTCGCTCGACATCGAGACCGTGCGCTACGTCGAGGGCGGGATGTATCTGCAACAGCTTTTCAGCAGCCTGGCCGGTGCGCTCGAGGCCTTTGCGCCGGATCTGGTCATCTGGGTTTCCGGCGCGGACAACCACCGCAACGACCGCTTCGGTCAAATGCACCTCTCACTCAAGGATATCCAGCGCCGCGACGAGGTCTTGTTAGGCGCCTTCATCCGCAACCGCATCCCGGTGGCCGTGCTCTATGGCGGCGGCTACAACCGCCAGCCCGAATTCACCGCCAAACTCCACCGCAACACCATCGCCACCGCCAAGAAACTTGCCGCCGAGTTCCGCGGGCTGTGAGCGGATCCCAAGCACCCCGGAGCCACCGCACCAGCGGCACTAACGGTAAAAATCAATCCACTCCAACTTCAGCTCCCGGGTGTTTGTTAGAAGCGCCGGGGGGATGCGCAATTCGAACCAACCACCTGCGGGCGGCAGACCTGCAACCGCTTTGCCATCGGCACCCAGGCGGCGGATTTCAGCCCAATAGGGACTGTCCTTGGTCAAGACCGGCCCCTCCTTGCCGTCCTGCCACAAGTTCAACAAGGTCGGGTGTCCGCTGTGGCTCAACACCGATGCTTTCCACTGCACGTGTTCATTGGCGATAGTGAGCGACTCCAAGCCCCGCAGGCAGGCGCGCAGGATGATTTCCTGCGGCGGCTGTTGCGGCTTGCAAGCCACCGTGGCATGGCCGATGCCGCTACCCTTGATCGAGAGGATCCTTTTCCCGTCAACCGCGGTTTCTGTTAGAGATTCGGGTTTGTGCTGTCGGCCCCGGCGGCACCCGGAGTAGACAGCGTCACGCGTTTGATTTCCTTGCCGTTCTCGACGAAGCGGACGGTGGTGAAATCCCCCTTGTCGAGCGAGAGAATGAGCGGGCAGGCAAACTCGGCATTGTCGTCGGGCTTGGACTTGGTGGTGTAACGCACGACCAGGGTTTGCGCCTCCGCGGTCACGCTCTTGACCTGATAGGTCACCATCGCCTTGCCGCGATGAATGGCGGCCACCACGAGTTTTTTAGCGAAGGCGGCGGGTGGCAGGCGATGGGATTTGTCGCCCATGACCATTGCCACGCCGAACACCTTGTCAAAGGACGGCTGGTCCTGGATGACGACGAACGAAACGGCTTGCCCGGGCTCGAATTTGTTGGAGACGAAGTAGCCGTCGTGGGTCTCAAAGGCCACGGGTTTGGCGGGAGGGGCGGTCCCCCCGGCGGCAAAGGCTTGCCATGGCAGTAGCAGACTGGCCAGCAAGCCAAGAGTGGCGTGGCTTCCGAGGCGACGGATGGGGAATCGGCGTCCTGTGTTCATCGGTGTGGATTTGGTGGTTCAGCAAGTATGACACATCCCGTGCCGGATACTTAGAAAAAAATTCCCGCCCTGATCGGGCAACAGGGGGAACCGGCCCATGGTCGATCCCCGCAGTCCATGGCCCGAAGCGCGACCGGTGTGGGCACAGGAAATGCTGGCCATGGGCGCGAGGGATGATTCACCATTGGGGCATGGCATGGCGCATTGACGAGCAAGTGGTCCGTGGCGAGATCGACAACCGGACGCGCGGCCGGGTGAGCGGCCGTCTATGGCTGGTTGGCCGGGAGCAGCCTGTGGTGCTCGATCTCGATGGCAATCCCTGGCGCGACCTCGCCGGGCATGTGCTGAAATTCACCAATCCGGTCCCCAAACCGGGTGATCTCTCAGGTTTCTCCGCCTATCAACAGGGCGCGGCCGGAGACATCACCGCATCGCGCAAGGTGAAGGTGCCGGAGTGTTCGATGGAAGAGCTGATGGAGTGCTACGCCGCCAAGAAGGAGTTCCCGTGGCATTGGGGAAACTCGCTCTATCTGGAATGGTTCAGCGGAACCAACGGGCGGGTGGTCATCGAGTCCGCGTGCTATCAGCTTGAGCTTGATGCGGAGCCGATGTGGACGATGACCGAGCAGGACGAGGCCGGACAACGGTCGGCGAATGCGGAAGCGATGATGGATTTCATGGGGCGCCTGGGTGACGCCGCGGGCGCTGCGCATACCGCAGAGGATGAGGACGAAGACGCGCCGACCTCCCTGGAGGAGGCTCAGGCTGACGCGGAGGATGCGCGGATGCAGTTGTTGTTAGACCGCGTGCTGGCGCGGATGCAGCGCGAGGGAATCGATGAAGATCGGTTCGAGCCTTAACTCAGACACTGCGAAGGAAAAGTCTCATGAATTGTGTGTCAAGATGGTACTACAAGGCGGCGGGCAGCACGGTGGCGATGGTGGGGGCGGCGGCAAAGATGCGCGCGGCGGTGGCGCGGACTTGCTGCGGGGTGAGTGCCTGATAGGTGGCGGCGAGGCGGCGGTATTCGTCGGCAGGGTGGCCGAAAAGCAGGTCGAGCGCGACTTGGCGGGCGATGTGGGCGGGGGATTGTTGTTGGATGGCGAGGCCGCTGAGCACGGTGGAGCGGACGCGCTCGAACGCGGCGTCCGGGATTCCGGTGGCGGCGATTTTTCCGATTTCGGCGAGCAGTTCGCGGCGGGCGAGTTGCGCTTGTTCGGGGGCGGTGGCGAGGTAGAAGGTGAAGAGCCCGGTGTCGTAGCCGAGGAACTGGGTGGCACCCACCTGATAGGCGAGTCCGAGTTCCTCGCGGATGCGGGTGAAGAGCGGGCCTGCCATGTCCGAGGCGTATTGCTGGATCATCGCGAGTTCGTGACGGTCCGGGCTGGTGACGGTGGTGCCGGGGAAGCCGATGGCGAGCACCGCCTGTTTTTTTGGCAGGCGGACGGTGAGGTCGTCGCCACGGCCGGGAAGGCCGGCGGGTACCGGCCATGGGGCGCCCGCCGGCAGGGCTGCTAGATTTCCAGCGATCCAATCCAGCGTGGCGGAGGGGTCGAAATCCCCGGCGATGGCAAGCGTGAGGTTGGCCGCGTTGAAATGCCTGGCGTGATGGGCGGTGAGCGCCGCGCGATCCAGTGCCAGCAGACTCTCGGGAGAACCGAGGGAATCGAGGCCGTAGCCCGTGCCGTTGAATGCGGCGTGGCGCAGGGCGCGCAAGCCGGCGTGGAGCGGGTCCTGCAGGGCCTCTTCGAGTGTGGCAAGCTGACTGGCTTGTTCACGCACGATGGCGTCCTCAGGCAGACTCGGGGCAACGATGACCTCTGAAAAGACGCCGGCAATGGTCGCGATGTCCGGCGCGAGGCCGGCGGCTTGCACCAGCAACGCGTTGTTGCCGGTGCCTGCGGAGATCGAGGCGCCGAGCGATTCGAGGGTGATGGCGATTTCCCGGGCGCTGCGCGTGGCGGTGCCTTTGGGCAAGGTGGAGGCGAGCAATTGGTTGAGGCCGTTGGTGGCCGGCGTCTCGGATGGCAATCCGGCGCGCACGGCGGCCTGCAGGTGGACGAGCGGGACGCGGTGGTCCGGGATCAGCGCGAGCATCAGGCCATTGGGCAGGGTATGGACTTGGAGGTCCTCGCGGCGGCGGCTGAGTTTCGCGGCACGAGCGGGGGCCGGGGCCCCGAGCGGATCCAACACCGTCAGGGTGAGCCGCTCGTCTGCCAGATGGCGGGCGACCCGCCGGATGTCCGCCACCGTCACGCCTTGGATGGCGGCGACGTGGCGGCGGGTGAAATCCAAATCGCGAGCTTCGTGCCAGTTTGATGCGAGATCCGCCGCACGCCCGGAGGCAGTGGTGAGGCTGCGAAACTGGCTGGCGGCAATCTGGCGTTTCGCTTTGGCGAGGTCGTCATCTAACGGGTCTGTGAGCAAGGCCGCGATTTCCACCAGGATCGCCTCGATCAGGGAGTCGCGTTGCGCGGGCTCGGCATCGGCGGAGACGCCGAAGATGCCTTCGCGGCCGGGGCCGGACCATGAGAAAGCGGAGATTTCCAGGGCGAGTCCGCGATCCTCGCGCAAGGTGCGGTGGAGGCGGGATGCGCGGCCATGGCCGAGAATGGCGGCGAGCACGTCAAACGCGGGCGCGTCCGGGTGGTCGAGCGCGGGGGATTTCCAGGCCAGGGAAATGCGGCTGGCGGGGATGGCGAAGGTTTCGCGGGCGCGGCGGGGGCCGAGTTGTGGCGGATCGATGGCGACGAGCGGATCGCGGCCGCAACCTTGCAAGCATTCGGCGGTGAGCGAGGTCACGAGTTGGCGGGCTTCATCCGGATCGAAATCCCCGGAGATCACGGCGCAGCAACGGTCTGGCGTGTAGCGGTCCCGGTGGTAGCCGGAGAGGTCGTGGTAGCGGATGGCGTCGAAGCGATGGCGGTGGCCGATGACCGGGTGGCGGCGCGGGTCGAGATGGAAGGCGGTGGCAAACAGCAAGCGGGTGGCGGCGTTGTCCGGATCGTCGAGGCTCATGTCGATCTCCCGGCGGATGACGTCTTTTTCCATCTCAAACTCGGACTCTGGCAGGGTGGGAAAGAACACCAGGCCGGTCAGGCATTGGAGGAAAACCGGCAGGGAATGCGCCGGCCCGTCGATGTAATAGACGGTGCGGTCGAAGCTGGTATAGGCATTCCAGTGGCCGCCGGCGGCTTGCACGGTGGTGGCGAGTTGATCGGCATGATGGTCACGGGTGCCTTTGAAGACCATGTGTTCGAGGAAATGGGAGACTCCGGAACCGAGGAGTTGGTCCTCATGCATGCTGCCGGTTGCCACCCAGATCTGGGTGCTCACCACGGGCGCGGTGGGATCGGGATCGAGGATCAGGGTGAGGCCATTGGGAAGGGTCTCAACGGTGGCGGCGGTGGCGGGGTATTCCATGAAATTTCGGCTTGGACCGGGAGGTGGATGAGGTATAAAGCGCAATCATGCAACGATGGATCGCGGCGGGGGTGGTGGCAATGCTGCTGTTGTTTGGAGGCGGGTGGTTGGCATATCGATCCTACAAACAAAGCCTTCCGCATCCGATTTGGGTTCCGCTGCCGCTCAATCCTGCGCTGCCTGTCGAAAAACGCGACGTGCTTGTCAAGGAACTCCAGGCAAAATTGGGCGAGCGGGGGATTCTGGTCAAAGTCAGCAAGGATGTGGGTCTCACCCAAAAATGGCACTTGGCGTCCGACGAGGAAGGCGCCCGTGAACTCGGCCAACGGCTGTTCGTGAAAGTGGGCGAGGCGGATACCCCGCAGGGCAAAATACCTGCGGTCCTCATTGGCGTGAGAGGGACGGTTAAGGAAACGGTGGTTTCAGGCGAGATCGCCATGCGGTTGATGGAAGATGTGTGGAAGATCCTTGGGATCAAACCTCCTCCGAAATAAAGGCCTGATGCCGGCTCCGGAAAGTGCGGTGACTCATCAGACGAGGGGCTAGGGGCCAGAGGGTGGGAAATTCTTATCTGATCCCCGGGCCCTGGCTCCCGACCCTTCAGGTTGAACCCCAATCATTGGCCCAATCATTGAGAGTGATGGGATGAGGCGACGCCGGGGTGTCGCGCGGTTGTTATTCTGTTATCATGTCAGTATCCGGTATCGATCTTGAACGGCACGGAGGCCGATGGGAAATCCTTCAGAGTGAGGCTTAAGACGAGGCCGTATTCCTGGTTCAGGCGGTTGTTGCGCTGGGTGATGCCCATGCCGGCCACCCAGTTGCCGAGGTCCCGGTGGAGCGTGTATTGCTGGAGTTCGAGCGTGCTGTCGGCGAGTTCTAAGACATGGCGCGTGCCCACGCCCCAGTTTTCCGTCAAACGGGTGTAGGTTTGGAGGGTGAAGCGGTTGGAATCCGTCAGCACAGGGTGGCCCTGTAGCCAACGGTAGCCGAGGGAAAAATCAAAGTAGTCAGTGGGCATGAAATGCAGGCGGGTTTCAAACTGGGTGAAACTCGTGCTGCTGTTTGAGATCGGGAACTGTGTATCCAGATTGACGCCCATCCACGGCAGCGGTTGCCAGCGGACGTCGCTGTAGATGTTGGAAAAAGCCTGCTGGTATACGGGGGATTCGATGAAGGCGTCCATATAGGTGTCCACATACAGCCACTCGAAACTCTGGCCGTCGCGTTTGGTGAGCAGGCGGTTGCGGGCGCCCAGACGCAGCACGTTCCAGCTCTGCATCTCGTCAATCGCCGTGAAGCGCACCGGGTCCAAAGGCCGCGGCCGGGTGGTCGGGGTGAGCCGGTCCACCATGGGATCTCCCGGCTCCAGGTTGTTAGCGGAAAGGACCGACCAGTTGCTATAGGGTTGAATGATGTGAAGCAGGCCGTCGAGGCCCCACGCGTGGTTCTGGTAGGAACCGTAGTCTTTGGAGAATTTCAGCGAGGACTCCGCGCCGATGTGAAGCTGGGTCCGGTTGGAGTCTCCTTGAGGACCCGCGGCCGCGAAGTAGCGGGAATAGCCGATCCCTGCCTGCGGGGTGAAACTCAGGACCCCCCCGAGCATCAGTGGCATGGATAACTCCTGATAGGTGTTGAAGCGGCCGTAGCTCGCATCGAGCAATTGGGTGCGGATCGCCTGCCGTTTCGGGTCGTTGAGTGGCAGCGCGAGCATGTTTTCGGCGAGGCGCCGCTCGTAGCCGCTGAGTTGGTCGAGAAGCCGTCCGGCGGCGGGATCCGCGAGGGTGAGGTTGGACAACGGTTTGATGATGGAGGATTGGGTGATGTCGTCGGCCTTTTCGCCGATGAACCCGAGGGATGCGTTGCCTTCGTGCAGGATGGGCAGGCCGAACAAGGGTGCGCGCGCCATGTCGTAGGCCACTTCCGGCAGCCGGGTGTCTGCCCGATAGAAATCGTTGAGCCGCAGTCTTGTGTAAATGGATAACAGCGAATTGTCGTCGCGCCGGTAAACGCCAAGCGTGTTGTCAGGGGCGGGGTCGGTGTGGAAGCGGGCGGGTTGGAAATCCTCGAGGTAGTAGCGGTCACTCAACAAGGTGAGGTTCGAATCGATCCGCCAATGCGCGTCATCCGGGAGATCCGGGGTGATCCGGTATTTGAGTTCGGCAGCGTAGCGGTTTTCGTTGACGAATCCGCGCGGAACTCCCGTGGTGGAGGTTTCCGGCGCGAGGTCATTGGTATAGTAGAGGCTTAAACCGCTGATTTCGGGGATACCGATTCGCTTGTCCACGAGGTCCACGCCGGTGCCGACGCCGCGTTTGGAACGGAGGTCGAGATGCCAGCGGGACAGCAGCCAGGCGTCCTTCTTTTCGCCGGTGACGGGATCGGTTTTGCCGCCGAGCATGATGCCGTAGGTATTGAGCATGTAGCCGCCCCAGGAGGAACGCCCGCCGGGAATGAAATGATAGCCGAGTTCCCCGTCCAGCGGCTGGCTCAGATAGGGCAGCCAGAACACCGGGGTGTTGCCGGCGTAGAGCCGCAGGTTGTTGAAAACGATCTTGTCGCCCGGATAGATTGTGGTCTTTTTGGCGCGGATCCAATAGTTCGGGTTCTCCGCATCGTCAGTGGTGATGCCGGCGTCGGTTCCCACATATACCTGGGAGGCGCCGTATTGTTCCACCGTGAACTTGCCCGCTTCGAGCAGGATCGGGTCGAGTGATGCGCGCAAGCCGCTGGTGTCGACGAATTTCCGATCGTAATAGTACACCGCCCGCGCGCCGCGTTGCATGAGATTTCCCTGATAGACCGTGACCCCTCCCATCAGGGTGACGGATTTTGTTTTCAGATCGAGCATCGCGGTGTCCGCAAAGATTTGCAGACCGTTGTCGCCCTCGATTTTGACCGGGCCGCCAAGGTGCATGCCGGTTTCGATGTCGCCGGTGATGGTGCCGCCCTGATTGGTGATTTTGAGTTCTTTGGGCATTTCCTGCGCCACCGCACCGGACGTGCCGAAGGGGATTTCCGGCAGGGGCACCGGAGTGATCGTATCGACGGCGGGTGACGGGCCGGGCTCCGGTAGCACCTGCGCTTGCAGTTCGCCGAGCGGCAGGAGCAGCAGCGACGGAATAAGCCATGCACCGGATTTCAGCATCACCGGTATGAAAGAACTACCGAGGTCCGAAGTAAAGCGCGAAAGCCGTGGATGAGAATCCGTTTTACCCGGCGCGGAATTGCGCCATCTTTAGCTTCATGCATTCCATGCCACGAGTCGCGATCCTTGGCGTCACCGGATTCATCGGCCGCGGGCTGCCGGTCCTGCTGGCGGACATCGGCATGGCATGCACCGGCGTCAGCCGTTCGGTTGGCGGTGGCGTGCCGGGCATTGCTGGCTGGCAGACACCCGACAGGCTCGATTTCACAGGCCACCATGCGGTGATCAATCTGGCCGGCGAGTCGATCGCCCGTCGCTGGACTGCGAGCAACCGCCGGCTTTTCCATGCAAGCCGGGTGGGTCTGACCCGGCGGGTGGTGGAAGCCATCGCCGGGCTTCCCGCAGAGGCGCGCCCGAAGGTGCTTGTCAATGCCTCGGCAGTGGGCATTTATGGCGACCGGGGTGACGAGGTGCTCACCGAATTTTCCGCTCCGGGCAGCGGTTATCTGGCGGACCTCTGCCGCGAATGGGAGAGCGCCGCCATGGCGGCTGAGGAATTCGGTGTCCGGGTGGTCTGCCTGCGCGCCGGTGTCGTTCTGGGTCGCGACAGCCTCGCCTTCCGCAAACTCACCTGCATGTTCAAGGCGGGTTTGGGTGGCCGCCTCGGATCGGGCCGGCAGTGGATGCCGTGGATTCACCTCGACGACCTGCACGCGGCCATCGTTCACGCAGTTCTATCCAATTCCTTGTCAGGTGCCGTCAACTGCACCGCCCCCGCCGCGGACCGCAACCGCGATTTTGCCCGTAAGCTGGCGTCCGCGCTTCACCGCCCGGCGATCCTGCCGATTCCGGAATTCGCCCTGAAACTGGCGCTCGGTGGTTTTGGCGACGCGCTGCTTGCGAGCCAGCACGCCCGCCCCGCCGTGCTCGAGGCCGATGGCTTCGATTTCCGCTTTCCCGCGTTGGAATCAGCTTTCGTGGAGTTGGTCGGTTAGATTACGGCAGGCGGCGCGCACCGCCGCGCAGTGGCCGGCGACGCGTGTGGCCAGCGCCTCGTGGCTGGGCGTTTCGAAGGTGAACGAGAGCGGGCACCCGTGATGGGCGAGGAAAATCGCCTCGGGCCAGCCTTCCGGCACGTCCGCCTCCGCCGCGTGATAGATCCAGCCCGGTTCCCGGGACGCGTGGCCGTCGATTTCCGGCCCGGGTGCCGGCGGGAACCACGGTCTCGCCGCCGCGATGATGTCGCGTGCCCGCCGGGGTTCGTCCGCGCCGAGATTGATTTCATACAGGTAGAATCCGTTAGTTTCCCAATCTTCATGCAACGAGAGGAATAGTCCGGGTGTGGGTCTTGAGCCAAGCCAAGCCGCGTGTGCCGCCACTTCCCGGGTGTTGAGTTTGCGGTAATCGCGGTTCAGGTCGATCCCGCCGGAGTTCTCCCGCCGGCCCGCCGCCAAGCCGGTTGGATTCAGAGCGGGGCAGAGCGCCCACGCGATGCCCGGGGTGAAAAATCCCGCGCCCAGCAGTTCTAACAAAGCCAGCGGCCCGGCCGGTTCGTCACCATGAATCCCGGATGACAGATAGACCCGCGGCCCGGCATCCAGGCGCTCCCAAGCCACCAGCGGCCCGGCGTCGGTTGCGGCGAGAACCACGGGAGAAAACCCGGCATCCTCCGCCGCGTGTCCGAACGCGGGCAGAAAATCCGGCCACTGGAGCGGGTGGTTCATCGGCGGCAACATGGCGCATCCCGGCCATTCCGGCAACCCTGCAAGAGAAAGCATGTTGCAGCTTGACGTCATGACGTCTTGACGTCAAAATGTCTCACATGAAACGAGCCACCGTTTACTTCCAGGAAGAATTACACAAGGCGCTGAAGATTAAAGCTGTGGAATCCGATTCCAGCCTCTCCGAAATCGTGAACAGGGCGGTGCGTGACACGCTGGATGAGGATTTGGGAGATCTGCTAGACATTGAAGGCAGGAAAAAAGAAGGAACCATTTCTTACACAACCTTTTTGAGGAAACTGAAAAGCCGTGGCCAAATTTGAATTGCGAGTCCGGCCTTCTGTCACCAAAGACACGAAGGACATTCCGGCGGCTGACCTCAAAAAGATTCTCAAGCGAATTGAATCACTCGGAGATGATCCCCGCCCGCCCGGCAGCGTCAAACTTTCCGGACTGGAATATTACCGGGTTCGGCAAGGCAACTATCGAATCATCTACGAGATCGAAGACAATCGACTCATTGTCGTTGTGGTGAAGGTCAGGCACCGGCGAGACGTTTACAGGTGAAAGATCCCAGCTCTTCCGCGGAGCACTGACCACGGATCACTCTTCCGGCTTGGCGCGCGGGATTGTTCTGGCACAGTTCCCGCATGAGTTCCGCTGCTTCGGAGGAGTCCGGCCAACAACTGGTGTTCCGTCAAACCGGCAATCCCGGGGAAGTCCTCGAATTGGCGCCGTTCAACCCGCAGGCTCCGGCGGCCGGGGAGGTGTTAGTCCGGATCCTGGCTGCGCCGATCAACCCGGCGGACCTCAACACGATCGAGGGCACCTACGGCGTGAAGCCGCCCTTGCCGGCTGTTCCCGGCATCGAGGGCTGCGGGGTGGTGGTGGCCAGCGGCGCGGCGGGTTTCGAGCCGGGTGAGCGGGTGATTTTCCTGCACCGGGCTTCGACTTGGGCCACGCACACGACCGTTGCGGCGGCATCGTTGTTCAAACTACCGCCGGCCATCGATCCGCTGCAAGCCGCCATGCTCAAGGTGAATCCGGCCACCGCCTGGCACCTGCTGCATGGCTTTGAAGCACTCGACCAAGGCGCCTGGATCGTGCAAAACCTCGGCAATTCCGCCGTCGGCCGCTGCGTCATCCAACTTGCCCGCGATCTTGGCATCCGCACGATTTCCTTTGTCCGCCGCGCCGCAGTGGCTGCGGACCTCCGCCAACTCGGCGCGGATCATGTGTTCACCGATGACGAGGATGGTTTCAGCGCCGCCAAAACCGTGCTCGGCGGGGCGTCCGCCACGCTCGCGTTCAATGCCGTGGGCGGCGACAGCGCGCTGCGCCTGATGAAATTGTTGCGCGAGAGCGGCACCCACATCACCTACGGCGCGATGGGCCGCAAACCGCTCACCCTTCCTAACGGACCGCTCATTTTCCGCGACCTCCGGGTCCGCGGATTGTGGCTCACGCGCTGGGTGGAAAATGCGCCGGCCGCGGAAGTCGCCGCCGTCTATCAGAATCTGGCCGGCCGCGTCGCCGCGGGCAAACTCGCGCAACCGGTGGATGGCACGTTCCCGCTGGCGGCATTCCAGGACGCGCTTGTTAGACTGGATGCGCCGGAGCGCGCGGGGAAAGTGCTGTTCGTGCCGTAAGCCGCTCAGTTCTCCGGGAAGATGATTTCCTGGCGTTTGCGGGAACCGCGGCCGATGTCGTTGCCGATATCCTTGCTGGTGACGAAGAGCATCAGGGAAATCAACAGCAGGGCACACAGCGTCTGCAGCACTTCCAACGGCCTGGCTTTGACCGGGCGGCCGAAGATTTTCTCCAGGACCGCCAGCGTGATGTGGCCGCCATCGAGCACCGGAAACGGCAGCATGTTCAGAACCGCCAGATTCACGTTGAAGAGCACCATGAACGCCAGAATGCGCCGCCAGCCGTTCTCCGTCCCCAAAAGCTGATAGAGCATCTTGAAGATGCCCACCGGTCCGCTCAGGTGGTCCACGCCGATGTTGGAATCGCGGGCGACCACGCTGGTGATGGTAATCCACATCATGTGCAGGCTGTCCTTCACCTGGCGGACGGGCTCCGGATAGACAATGCGGATGTCCACCTCAGCGCTGGAATCCCACAGGATTCCAACCATTGGATCGGCACCTGCGGGTTGGAGCGGGCGCTCGGGCGTGAGTTCCACCTCGCGCGTTGCGCCCGCCGCGGTTTGGATGCCAAGCCGGACGCTTTGCCAGTTTTGGTCGCGCAGGTATTGGGAAAACTGCGCCAGGCTGTAGAGCTTGATGCCATCGATGGTGAGCACTTGGTCGCCTTTGCCGAGTCCCGCGCCAGCGGCCGGACTGTGCGGGCTAACCGCGCCGACGATGGCCGGCCCGGCCGGTTCAATGCCCACTTGGCGCAGGCCGCGGCGTTGGAACCAGCGGGATTTTTCCGTCTCGTATCCGGAGTTGAGCACCAGCGGTTGGGTTTCGCCCGGGCGCACGACGGTGTAGGTGATCTGCTGGCCGCGACTCAGAATGATGCGTTCGGTGATTGAATCGAGGGATCCGGCGAAACCATGGACGGGCACGCCGTTGATTTCGGTGATTTTGTCGCCGATGCGCAGGCCCGCCTTGGCAGCCGGACTATCAGGCAGCAGATAGCCGATCTCGGTTGCGGGGATGAAATCCGCCGGTTTCCCGACTTGCCAAACGACCACGGCGGCGAGCAAGGCGAGCAGCATCGAGAACAAGGGACCCGCGAAAGCGACGATGATCTTGTCCAAGGGACTGATCGGAGGCAGCGGCTTGTCGGGCTTGTCACCGCCCTCGAGCGCTTCCATTGGCGCCATCTGCGGCAGGGCCACGAAGCCGCCGGCCGGAATCCAGCCAAGCCCATACTGCACGCCGTTGATGTCCTTTTTCCACAGCGGTTTGCCAAACCAGACTTGGAAGCGGTCGATCTGCAGGCCGCGCCATTTGGCCGCCCAGAAGTGGCCGAGTTCGTGAACGAAGATGATGATGTTGAATACCGTCAGCACGACGGCGATCAGCAGGATCATCTGCAGAATGGTGGAAAATACGGACATGAGTGCTTGCGGAACTGCGCCAAGTTAGCGTCACCGGCCATTCCGGCAAGTCCATTAAAATTTCAGGATGGGAATGCGGACCCGCGGGCGCAGAAATGCGGTGCTCGAAGCCTGGCCGTGGCTCCCCCATCACGAGACACCCGTTCAGAGATCGATTTCGCCCTCGAAGACGAAGTCCGCGGGACCGGTGAGGGTGACATTCCTGAAGGAACGTTCGGCGGATTTCTCAAAGCCGATCGACAGCGTGTCGCCGCCGGCGACGTCCACCTGGATGGGCGAGGGCGCGCCTGTTAGAAGGTGGTGGATGAGGGCGCAGGCGACCATGCCGGTGCCGCAGGCCAGGGTTTCGTCCTCGACGCCGCGTTCGTAGGTGCGGATTTCGAGGTGGCCGGGTTTGAGCACGGTGGCGAAGTTCGCGTTGGTGCCGGCCGGGGCGAATGCCGCGTGCTGCCGGATTGCCTGGCCATGGGTGAAGACGTCGAGTTCCTCGAACGCCTCGCCGCCGGGCACGAAGGCAACCACATGCGGGACGCCGGTGTTGATGAAATGCAGTGTGGTATCCAGCCCCGGGACGGTGGCAGCGGTGTTGAGTTGGAGATCCTTGGGTTGCGACATGTTGATGCGGACATCGTCGCCGACCATTTCCGCGGCGAGGGTTCCGGCGAGGGTTTCGAAGGTCACCCGGTCCGGGATTTCCTTGAGCAGGTGCGCGGTGAAGCGGCCGAAGCAGCGTGCGCCGTTGCCGCACATCTCGGCTTCACCACCGTCGGCATTGTAGTAGCGGAATTTGAAATCGGCGCCCTTTTCGGCCGGTTCGACGGCGAGCAGTCCGTCCGCGCCGATGCCACGGTGGCGGTCGCAGAGGGCTTCGATGGTGGCGGCGTCGAGCGCAACGGATAGATCGCGGTTGTCGATGACGATGAAGTCATTGCCGGCGCCGTTCATTTTGAAGAAGTGGAGGAGCATGGGAGGATGCGGGGTGGTGGTGTGCAACGGCACGCCGGCCGGCGGATCGTTGCCCGGGATGTATAACCATGATCCCGCCCGGCCGCAAGCGCCGCGATGCCGCGTCTCAATGATCGAGCTTGAGATTCTTGAGTTTCGGCTCGATGACAAATTTGCAGTACGGGTTCTTCGATTTGTTTTCGAAGTAATAGTTCTGGTGGTCCTTGGGGGCGGGATAGAACGCGGAGGCTTGGGTGATCTCGGTGACGATGGGATCCTTGAAATCCGTGGCGGCGGCGGCTTTGGACGCTTCGGCGGTTTTCTGTTGTGCCGGCGAATGATAGAAAATGGCCGAGCGGTATTGGGTGCCATGGTCGTTGCCCTGACGGTTGAGGGTGGTCGGGTCGTGGAGGTTCCAGAACCAGGCAAGGATTTTCGCATAGGAGATTTTCCGCGGGTCGAACACCACCTGGACCACTTCCGCGTGGCCGCTATCGCCTGCGCAGACTTGGGGATAGGTCGGGTTTTTCACCCTGCCGCCCATGAAACCGGAGGTCACGGAGTGGACCCCGTCAAGCTGGCGGTAGGCGGCCTCGATGCACCAGAAACAACCGGCACCGAGCGTGGCGGTTTCAGCTCCAGCAGGAATTTCGGGCAATGGGGCGGCTTGGTCGGACATGGTTTTTTTTTCCGGTTCGCAGGAGGCGAGCATCGGCAGCAGGATCGCGAGGATGGTAAGAACGAGGCGTTGCATGGGGATAGGATACGCGAGGATTTGTGGGGCGCCTCTGAAAATCCGTATCGTATCACCATTCGATGCCCACGCCTTCCTCGGGGATGAGGATCTGGTCGCTGATGCCGAGTTGGGCCGCTTCGGCCAGCAGGCGGCTCAGGGGTTCATCGTGCGGCTCGTTGCCCAGCGGGAAAGTGCCGTAGTGCATGGGGATGAGCATTTTCGCGTCGAGATCGACGAAGGCGCGCACGGCATCCTCGGGATTCATGTGGACATCGCGCCCGCTCGGTGCGTCATAGGCCCCGATGGGCATGAGGGCGATGTCGATTTCGTAGCGTCTGCCTATTTCCATGAAGCCATCGAAATAGGCGCTGTCGCCGCAGTGGAAGACGCTCTTGCCGCCGGCCCGCACGATGTAGCCGCCGAAATCGCGGTGGGTATCATGCAGGAACCGCGCGCCCCAATGGTGCGAGGGAGTGTGGATGATTTCGAGCTTGTCGAAGCGCAGTTCATCCCAAACTTTCATTTCATAAGTGGCGGGGAATCCAAGGCGTTTGACCAGGGAGCCGCTGCCCTGCGGCACGACGACGCCCTGGCGAGCTTGCAGGATTCGCAAGCTCGGTTTGTGGAGGTGGTCAAAGTGGGCGTGGGTGACGAGCACCAGATCGACCTCCGGCAATCCGTGCAGGTCGAGACCCGGATGGCGCTGGCGCTTGACCGGGCCATGCCATTTCGCCCAATTGGGATCGACGATGACCGAGTGGCCGGCGAATTGCAGGAAAAACGAGGCATGGCCGATCCAAGTGACGCGCACCTTGTCGGGGTCCGGCGGCACCAGCACCGGTTCGAGCACATTGCCCTTCTTGCGCCGGAACATGCCGGGCATCAGGCGATGGCGGAGGAAGCGCAGATTGCGTGCCGGCCAGCCTTTCTGGGGCAGCAGGCCGGAATAGCGGGCGGCGATCTGTTCGCGCGGTGATGACTGATCGGGTTCCACGGGCTTCAATGAGTGGCAGATGCACTGCCGCTGTGCCTCGGATAATCCCGCATTGCAAGTCATTCCACACCATGATCCAGACGAGGCCCGCTCCAGGCCCAAGCCATGCCTGCCCGGTAGGCGGTCATCCGGCTACTTTTTGCGGTTTTCCAGGATTTGCTCGTAGAGTTCATAGACCGCATCGCGGGTATTGGCGTATTCCAGCAGGATTTTCCTGCCGGAGATTTGGCGATAGATGATTCGCAAGCCGCCAACGCGCATTCGATTGAATCCTTCGAGGGGACCTTGCAAGCCTTTGATGTCGCCCCGGCCCTTGGCCAATCCGCGAAGCGCCATCCGCACCCGGTGCTTGGCTTGCGGAGGAAGCCCGCATAGCCAGGATGCGACTTGATCAGAGGCCGAAATTTTCATTGTCGAGATCGAGCGGGCGGTATTTGGTTGCGCCTTTGCGGGCGGATTGCACGGCCTTCATGGCTGCGGGATCCGCCAGCACGTCGAGGGTTTCCATCAGTGCCTCGAAGTCCTCAACCGGCATGGCGACCACAACCGGACGGTTTCGGTTGGCGATGACAAAACGCTTGCCGGAGCGGCATAGCTGGGTGAGACCTGCCTGCGCCTCCTTCATATTGTAAGTATCTGTCATGCTTTTTGTCTATACCAGAAATTCCCGGCGCGCAAGGGGAAATGGCAGCGAAGTTCAATTGGCAGTCCGGCGTTTTCCCGCGTAGTGGCGGGCGAGCGCCTCCGTTAGAACATCGGCGTATTCGCGGAAGATCGACGGCCGGGCTTTGCCATTGACTTGGCGGAGTCCCGCATAATCGCCGGCCTGGAGGCGGGGGTAATCGAGGGTGGAGTTCATGACGTAGGGTTCCAGGAAGATGACGGGGCAGTCGTAGAGGCGGTTGGCTAACAGGTTGCGGGCCCACAGGTAGGGGTGGCCGTTGACGGGCAGGGCGTTGCGGGCACCGGCCGGATAGACGAAGGGCGGCAGGCCGGTGCCGGCCGCGAAGGAGTCGGCGACGGTGGCTCCGACGAGCGCCTCTTCCTCGTGGGTGCGGCGCAGCAGTTTTTCTAACATAGCGAAGCGTTGGTCGGCGAGGGCGATCTCGTCGTCGGTGTAGGCGCCATTGAGCAGCAGGTGGAGGTGGCTGCGCGTGACGAGGGTGGGGTGGAGTGGATCGCCCCAGGGGTCGGCGTTGAAATGGAGGCAGAGCACGAGATCGGGTTTGAGGGTCTGGTTGACGAGTTGGGCGCGGGCGCGGATTTCCGCGGTGCGGTAAAACAGGCGCTCGGCGAGTTTTTGCAGGGCGGCGGGGGAAGCCGCGGGATCGCTGGAATCGCGGGCGAGGGTGAGCAGGGATTCCGGTCGCAACGGGGTGACGGGTTCGGATTTCGAGCGGACCAGCGAAACGGTGGCACCGAGCGCTTCGAGGCGCGGTTGGAGGAGTTTGGCTACTGTTAGAGTGAGGTCGCCCTCGCAGATCGGAGGGCCGTCGCCGACGGCGAGCCAGCGTTCCTCGAGTTGTGCCCACGGGCCGCCGATGTGGCCGGGATCGATGGCGACGCGCATTCCTGCCAGAGGGTTGCCGGCAGGCGCGGGCGGGAGTTCGGCGGCGGTTTTCCACTGGCGCGGGGTGGGCATGGCGAGTCCGGGCAGGGCGAAGCGGAGGTGGAAAACCTCGGAGGTGCCAGCGTCGCCGGTGCGGATCCGGGCTTCGGCGTCATCGATTTCGATGAAATTGCGCCACGCCCCGCCGGTGGTGAACACGGTGGTGAGGAGGCGCTCGAAATCCGCGCGGGTGAGGGTGTTTTGGAAGGCGTTGAGTTCAGTCCAGTCCGGCATTTCCGCGAGCGCGGAGAGGGTGGGGGGATGTTTTGGGGTTGCCGCGGGGGGCGGACGCAACAGGAGCACCAGTCCGGCGAGACCGAGGACCAGGACCAGGACCAGGACCAGCGCAACGGCGCGTGGGATGCGTTTGCAGGACGGGATCATGTGGGAAATTGGGTTGTCGGCGGGCGGGAGAGGGTGGATGGTCTCGCCGGGCACTCATTTCAGCCCGAATCTTCAGCCATGTCTGCGTTCCGCATCTTATTTCTCGGTGACATTGTCGGTGAACCCGGCCGCAAGGCGGTGATCGAGCAACTGCCGCTCCTCAAACAGATGGAAGCGCTCGATTTTATCATCGTCAACGGTGAAAATGCCGCCGGCGGCAAGGGCATCACGCCCAAGATCGCCATCGACCTGCTGCGTGCCGGCGCGGCCGTCATCACCACCGGCGATCATGTCTGGGACCAGGCGGAAATCGTGGCATATTTTCCGACCGAACCGCGATTGCTGAGGCCGCTCAACTATCCGGATGGGACGCCGGGCCATGGCAGTGTGGTCTTGGAAACCGCCAAGGGCCGCATCGGGGTGATGCAAGTGCAGGGCCGCTCGTTCATCCAGCCACCCTTGGAAAATCCCTACATCGCCGCGGAAAAGGAAGCGGCACGGCTGCGGGCCGACGGGGTGGCGGCCATCATCGTGGACATGCACGCTGAAGCCACCAGCGAGAAGATCGCCATGGGCCGCTTGCTCGATGGCAAAGTCTCGGCAGTGCTCGGCACCCACACCCACGTTCAGACGGCGGATGAAACGATCTTCCCGGGTGGCACCGGCTACCTTACCGACGCCGGCATGTGCGGTCCCGAGGAATCCGTGCTCGGCAGAAACATCGATTCGGTCGTCTGGCGCTTCAAAACCGGGATGCCAACCCGCTTCCCGATCGCCAAAGGCCCGGTGCGGCTGTGCGGCGTGATCCTGGAGGTGGATTCTAACAGCGGCGCGTGCCTGGCCATCAAACGGTTGTCGCTCTTTCTAGCAGAACCCCCGGAGCAACCCCGGGCTTTATACACAAATCCGGGGAACGATTCCTCGCTTGGTGTATAGCGCGGGTTGGTTCCATGGTCGCGGAGCGACCCTTGAAGGTAGCCGTGGGTTTCAACCCACGGTTCCAAGGATGATATGAATGCTGCGTCGCGTCGCGACGCTTGATGTGGGGGTGTGCCAACGGGCAAGCAGGTTTCAGGCGTCGCTCCGCGACGCGATCCCTCATGGTATGCCGTAAACCGTGGGGTTGAAACCCACGGCTACCCTCATGATGTCGCTCCGCGACCAAGATGGTGATTGGAGATCGAGGAGATGTGTATAAAAGCCCAGGGAGGAACCGGCGGACGGCGCGTGCTGAGCGGGGCTTGCGCCGGCTTTGGCGCGTCCTCATCCATCAAGCTTATTTCCGGACATCCAGGCAGACCAGGTGACCATCCGAGTTGCGCACATGGATGCGGCCACCGGCCAGAATCGGCATGGTCCAACAGCGGCCATCGACCACTTGGGCTGCGGCAATTTCCTTGTAGGCGGTTGGGGTGGCTTCGGCAATGGCCAGGCGTCCGGTTTCGCCGAGCACGATGAGTTTGTCTCCGGCGGCCATCAGGGCACCCTTCGCGGGCGATTTTTCAGTCCATTTTTGCTCACCGGTTTTCCAGTCCAGGCAGGTCAGCCGGTTGTCATCAAAGCCGTAGAGATAGCCACCGATGAGCACCGGGGGGCTCATGTGGGTCCGCATGTTCTTGTTTTCCCAGATCTTTTTGGGTTCGGCGCCGGAAAAATCGATCAGTGAACAACCGCGTCCGTAGCCGGAAGTCATGAACGCCTGGGTGCCGGAGACGAGCGGGTCTGCAATATTGGCATCGTGTTCCGTTTGCCAGGGATAGGACCAGAGCTGCTTGCCGTCGGTGGGAGCCACCGCCGTGAGGGTGTTTTTGGCGAACAGCGCGAGACCGGGTTTGCCGTTGTGCTCGAAAGGCACCGGCGTGGCATAACCGCACGTGTCATCCGCGCTGTTCCAGAGCGCCGCCCCGCTGTCCTTGTCATAAGCCATCCCGGAGCTGCCGGCATTGAAGATCACCGCTTTCCCGCGGATCAAGGCGGAACTGGCAAAGCCCCAGGTGGGGGGCTTGCGCCCGAATTCCTTGTTCCAGATCACCTTGCCGGTGTCGGCATTGAGACAGAAAACCTTGCCGCTCTTGCTGGCGAAATAGACTTTGCCGTCATGGACGGTGGGCGTTGCGCTGCAGCCGCCCGAGTAGAACTTGGGTGCCAAGGGTTCCGGATACTCATGCCGCCAGAGTTGCTTGCCGCTTGCCGCATCCAGACAGGAAAGCGCATCGGTATCCTTGTTGAAATTGCCGGCGGTGTAGACTTTGCCGTTAGTTACCGCCACAGCGGAATAGCCGACCCCCACCTGCGCTTCCCACGCAACCTTGCGCGCGCTCACCGCGGCAGGGTCCCAAGCGGTTTCCTTGCTGATGCCATCATGATTCGGGCCCCGCCAATTCGGCCACTCACCAGCCGCCGCAACGGAGGCTGTTAGTATGATTGCGGTCAAGGGGGTCACAGACCAAGTGTTGAATTTCATTTGTTTCATTGTTCGATGTTGTTGCTTGTTTGCCAGCGCCTGCCTAAAACGCTTGGCAAAGTAGCCGACCTTTCAGTGATTTCCAGAATTTTTCCGCCACAGCCGCCGGCAGTTATTGTTTTGCGGCCCAAATCACCGCGTTGGCCATGATCTTGCGGATCTCGGGCTGGAAGTAGATCGGGTTGGTCTCATGCCCGGCCTGGAAGTAGAAATAATTGGCCTTGCCCACGGTCCAGCAATAGCCTTGGAGGCTCTCCTCCTTCACGCCGTCCTTGTGAATGTGAGTGCCGCCGATGGGCGACGCCGCGGTGGGAGGCACGGCATAAGGATCGCTGTAACGTTCTTCGTTTTCGATGGTGAACTCTTTGGCAACTCCTTTGGCGATGGGATGATCGGCCGCGGTGACTTTGATCACCGTCTCCTTGTTGTCGCTGACATACGCCGCGAAGGTGCACGGCGTGCCCATCAGCAGCTTGTTGGGCTTGGCGAAGTGCGCGGAGTGCAACGCGATGAAACCCATGCCTTGTTCCTTGACGCGCTTGGCAATTTTGTTAGCCAATTCGTCTTTCACCTGGTCATGCTTTTTGTGGCCCCACCAAACCAACACGTCGGCCTTGGCGAGCAAGGAGTCCGGCAATCCCTGATCGGGGTCGCTGAGATTCGCGACCACCACGTCCCAATCCTTCATGTCCTCCGACGCGCGCAACCCTTCAGCGATCGCCGTATTGATATCATTGGGATAGACATTCGTCGGAGCCGTCCCCTCGGACCACACCACGACTGTTTTCTTCGGGGCCGCCAGACAGGAACCCGCCACACTCATCACCATCGCCGCCATCATGATTCGTTTCATCGGTTGTTGTTGTTGTTTGGTTATGCTCATGCGGCCCTCCAGAGGGCCACGGTGCGCTAGTTGCAAGGGGTCGGGATTACTGGAGTTTTTTGCCTTCGAATTCGCCGGTTAGGCTTTCAAGAAAGGAGACGAGTTGCGCGGTTTCCTGCTCGGAGAAGGTTTTGTCGATCTGATAGCGGCCCATTTTCCGGACTGCCTCCGTGAGGTTGCTGGCGGAGGCGTCATGGAAGTAGGGTGCGGTGAGGGCGACGTTGCGCAGGGTCGGAACCTTGAACTTGTGCTTGTCGCCCTCGTTCTTGGTGACGCTGGCGCGACCGGTGTCGGCAGCGGTGGGGTTTCCGCGGTCGGCGAAGTAATCGGCCGTCCGCCCCATCTTTTCGAAGGAACGCCCACCCATGGCGATGCCACTGTGGCAGGTGGCGCAACCGGATTCCATGAAGAGGGCATGGCCCTTCCGCGCGGCATCGCCGAGTGCGGCCTGATTTCCAAGCAGGAACTTGTCGAAATCGGAGTTGGGAGTGAGGAGGATTTTCTCGAAGGTGGCGATGGCATCACAGAGGGTTTCCTGCGTGATGCCGTTCGGGTAGGAAGCCTCGAACCCGGCCTTGAAGGCGGCGTCCTGAGAGAGTTTTGCGACGATCTCCGGCCACGAGGATGCCATTTCGATGGGGTTGCCTGGGGGGCCGGCGGCCTGTGCGGCAAGGTCGGCGGCGCGACCATCCCAGAACTGTGCGAGGTGGTAGGCGGCGTTGAAGACGGTGGGCGCATTGATGCCGCCCTTGGCACCGCCCACGCCGTCGGAAACGGCCTGCCGGTCGGTGCCGCCTTTGGCGAGATCATGACACGAGGCGCATGAGAGGGTGTTGTCTTTGGACAGGCGGGTATCGTGGTAGAGAAGCTTGCCGAGCGCGACTTTTTTGGCGTCGAGTTGTGGTGGCTGGGGGACGGGCTGGATGACTGCGGTCTTGAGGGCCTCGGGGGAGGCCGGGCTGGAATAATGCGTGGCACGGACTTGTTGGATCCAAGTCAGCACGGCCAGCTTCTGCTTGGCATTAAGGGCACCATTCCAGTGCATGGCGCGATAGCGTTGGGGAGGCATGGCCCCGTCTTGGAGGCACTTTTCGATCTTGGCGAGCGTCGCCTCGCACACGGGTTCCGTCGGGGCTTGGGCAAAGGTGTCGACCATATCGAACCATTCGGTGCCCTTGAGGATATCGTCCTTCACCAAAGAGGAGGCGCCGGGGAGTGCGGCGTAAAATGGGAGCGCGCCTTGGGCGCTGTGGCAGTTGCCGCACTTCTGGCTGAGGGCCTGCGCGGCGGCGGTGTAAGTCTCTGAAGCGCCGTTACGGGTGCCAAGTTGGATGCCCTTGGGCAATCCTGTGATGAGGTTGATGACGGGAAATCCGACCACGACCGCGATCATGATGCCGACCAGGGCGAGAATGATTTTTTTCATGTGATTTGTGTTAGGTTGGTGTTTGGTTGCAGGGGTGATACTTGGTGGGAGGATCCACTGCGCTTCGCTGTTCCGGGGCAACCGCGAAGGGGCACTTCTTCGCAGAAGGTCTATTCACGAGTGGGTTTCTAACCCGCCTGGGGAGAATCTGTCGAGCAATTAATGCGGAGCGTTGTCCGGTTTTGGGCGGGATTCAAAGATCCGGGCCGATATCGAGCCGTGATTTGCAGCGGGTCCTGAGAAATTCCACCCACCCGGGGCAAAATCTGGTAAACAGGGCGCGTGGCAACGGACTATCAACCCAGCTCGCGGCGTCCCATCGCGGATGCCTTCCGGCGCACGGCGCGCGGCTGCGTCAATCTCTGCGTCAAGCTGGGCATTCATCCTGACGCTGTTTCTTATGGTTCCATGGTGGTCGCGGCTGCTGCTGCGGGGTGCTTCTGGAGGGCCGGGGAACATCCTTGGTTGCTATTGTTAGGTCCCGCATTCTGCTATCTCAGGCTGTGGCTGAACATGCTAGACGGCATGGTCGCCCTTGCCGCGGACAAGGCGAGTTGCCGGGGTGAGATCCTCAACGATCTGCCTGACCGTGCCTCCGATGTGCTCATCTTCGTCGGCGTGGCGCACAGCGGTTTGTGCTCGCCGTTTAGCGGTTACTGGGTGGCGATCCTTGCCGTGCTAACAGCCTACGTGGGGATGTTCGGCCAAGCCGTGGGGGTGCAACGCGAGTTCAGCGGCGTGATGGCCAAGCCATGGCGCATGGTGGCGTTGCATCTCGGTGCTTGGCTTGCCTACGCGCTCGGCGGGTCGCAGCAGGGGTTGCATGGATTCGGATCTTTGACAGTTTTGGATTGGACCTGCGTTTTAATCATCCTCGGTTGCCTGCAAACGATCGCCGTGCGGCTCCGCCGGATCCTGCAGGCACTGCATGACAAAAGCACTCACCGATGATGTCCCCCAACGCGGCATTGAATGATCCTGTTTTCCGTGTTTACGCGGTCGTCGCGCTGTCGTTGCTGGTGTTTGGCGGAGTGCTGCTGGGAATCATCAGCCGGTTCCTGAAACAAGAGATGTCCTCCATCTGGAAGACCTACCGCTCATGGCTGATCATCGTGCCGGTGTTCTTCGGTTTCATGTTTGCGGGGCGCGGGCCGGTCATTGTCGGCACCACTCTGCTCGGCATTTTCGGGTTCAAAGAGTATGCCAAGGCGACTGGATTGTATCGTGACTGGTGGATCACCGGAATCGTTTACCTCGGCATCATCGCGGTCGGGTTGACGTCGTTAGTGGCGAATCCGCATGGGGGGCAGCCGGGGTGGTATGGATTGTTCATGACGCTGCCGGTGTATATCGTGGCGTTGTTGATCCTGGTTCCGATCATGGAGAACCGCGCAAAGGGGCAGCTGCAAACGCTGGCACTCTCCATCATGGGGTTCATATACATCGGCTGGATGTTCGGCCACCTCGGCTATCTGGCCAATGATCCCCACGCCTACGGCTATCTCCTCTATCTGGTCTTTGCGGTGGAACTCAATGACGTCGCCGCTTTCACCTGTGGCCGGCTCTTCGGAAAACACAAACTCAGGGACCGTGTGAGTCCGGGCAAGACGCTCGAAGGGGCGCTCGGCGCGCTCGCCTTCTCCATGGTGCTGCCATGGGTGTGCCGCTTTTCCTTTCCCCACTTCGGGGTCCTCCAACTCGTGCTCACCGGACTCATCGTCGGCATCGGCGGACAACTGGGCGATCTCGCCATCAGCATGATCAAGCGCGACTTGGGAGTGAAGGACATGGGTGCCTTGATTCCCGGTCACGGTGGCATTCTTGACCGGGTTGACAGTTTGATTTACACCGCGCCGTTGTTCATGCATATGGTGGACTACTTCTACAATCAGCCAGGATGAAACACTGGCGCTACGATACGGCGGAGGATCTGGAGCAGTCGATGATCGAACGGCTCAAGCATTTTCCGCGCGAGCCCGACATCCTGGTGTACATGATTCGCTCCTTCGCGGCGGTTTGCATGAGGGCATGGCTGCGGATCTATCATCGCTATGAAATCTCCGGCTTGGAGAATCTGCCGTCCCGGGGCTCATTCGTGATGGTTGCCAATCACTCCAGCCACCTCGATGCGCCATGTTTGATTTCAGCTTTGCCACTGCGCAAACTCAATCACGTGTTTCCTGCCGCGGCTGCCGATTACTTCTTCCAAAATGTCCCCCGCATCTGGTTTGCGGCGGTGGTGGTCAATAGCCTGCCATTTGGCCGGACGGTGCGGGTCCGACAAAGCCTTTGCCTGTGCGAGAAGCTCATCGAAAACCCGGACAACGTGCTCATTATCTTCCCCGAGGGCACCCGCACGGCCACCGGCGAACTGGGTCACTTCAGGCCCGGCATCGGCGCGCTGCTCGCTGGATGCAAGGTGCCCGTGTTGCCATGTTATCTCGACGGTGCCTATGCCGCCTGGAACCGCCATCAGCACATTCCCCGACCAAAGAAACTGAAACTCGTGATCGGCCCGCCCCGGATCTTCGACCAATTGACGCCCGGCAAGGAGAGTTCGGCCGCCCTCGCCGTGGAACTCCAACAGGCCGTGCAAGAACTCGCCACACACCATGAACACCACGGAACACACCTTCAAAACCCATGACGGCAACGAGCTGTTTTACCGCAGCTGGCTTCCTGACAAACCGTTCACCCAAGCCCTGATTCTGTTCCATCGCGGACACGAACACTCGGCGCGCTGGGAGGAAGTGATCCATCTTCTGGCTCTCGATGACATAGGTGTTTTCGCCTGGGATGCGCGGGGCCACGGGCGCTCGCCCGGTGAACGCGGGTCGGCCGAAAATCTAACGGTCATCATCAAGGACGTTGATTGCTTCATCAAGCACATCAGCGCGCAACATGAGATCGCCCTGCCTGACATGATTGTCCTGGGACACAGCGTTGGCGCGGTGAGCATGCTGGCCTGGGTTCATGACTATGCGCCCCCCATCCGGGCCATGGTCGTGGCGACCCCGGCTCTGCGGGTGAAACTCTATCTGCCGTTGGCCATTCCCCTGTTGCGGCTCAAACAAAAACTCATGGGCCCGGGCTTCGTGAAGAGTTATGTCAAAGCCAAAATGCTCACGCACGATCCCGACCAGGCCGCCGGATACACGGCGGACACGTTGATCTTCCGCCAGATCGCGGTGAATATATTGTTAGACCTGCATGACACTTCAACGCGCCTGATGGCCGATGCGGGTGCCTTCACGGTTCCCACGCTGCTCATCGGGGCCGGGGCCGATTGGGTGGTAAGCCTCGATGCCCAGGAGAAGTTCTTCCGCGACCTGTCGTCGCCGTGCAAGGAACTGGAGGTGTTTCCCGGTTTCTATCATGCGGTGTTCCATGAGCAGGGCAGGGAAAAAGTCGTGGCCCGCGTGCGGAAGTTCATCCTCGAGCGCTTCGCGGAGCGTCCCGTGCCAACGAGTCTTCTCGATGCCGACAAATCGGGATACACAAAGGCGGAATACGACCGTCTTTCGGCACCCGGGGGCGCGGGCTTCGCACCCATGCGCGTGGCCATGAAAACCGTCGGGCGTCTCAGCAAGGGCGTATCTATCGGTTGGACCAGCGGTTTTGATTCCGGCGTGACGTTGGATCATGTGTACAAGAACCAGGCGGAGGGAGTCACGCCCATCGGGCGCATGATCGACCGCTCGTTCCTCGACAACATCGGCTGGCGCGGCATCCGGCAACGCCGCGTGCATCTGGAGAAGATGTTGCGCGGCGCGATTGAAGCCCTTCACCATGCCGGGCAACCGGTGCGCATCCTTGACATCGCCACCGGTGGCGGGCGCTATGTTTTGGAGACCATGAATGCATTGCGGGAAATCCCGATGACCGCCGTGCTGCGTGACTATCAGCAGGTGAATCTGGATGCCGCCAGGCAACTCGCGGATCAATTCAAACTCGAGAATGTGACCATTGTTCAAGGCGATGCCTTTGACCGGGCGTCCATCGCCGGCATGACGCCACGTCCCACGATCGTGATCGTGTCGGGATTGTTTGAACTGTTTCCCGCGAACGAACCGTTGCGGAGATCACTGGCAGGCATCGCGGAGGCATTGGAGCCCGGGGGATTGCTCATATACACCAATCAACCCTGGCATCCGGAGGTGGAGTTCATCGCGCGGGTTCTCATCAACCGGGAAGGCCAGCCATGGATCATGCGGCGGCGAACCCAAGCGGAGATGGACGAACTGGTCCGTGCCGCCGGTTTTGAAAAATCGGATATGGAGATTGATTCATGGGGGATTTTCACCGTCTCCGCGGCCCGTCGGTTAGGGCCATGAAAGCCTTGCCCGCCATCAGGACCGCGGTCTTCCTGTCAGTGCTGTTTCTGCTGGTGTATGGTGGCACCAGCTGGATCACCGCACAGCGGCACGATGTGGGCTCGATGTTTTTCGAGTGGGAGCGGCACATCCCGTTCGTGCCCTTGATGATCGTGCCCTACATGTCGATCGACCTGTTCTTTATCGGTGCGCCTTTCCTTTGTTCGAGCGACCGCGAGCGAGGCACCTTCGCCAGGCGGATCACGCTGGCCATCCTCATTGCCGGCGCGTGCTTTCTGGCATTTCCTCTCAGATTCTCGTTTGAGCGCCCCCACACCACAGGCTGGCTCG
>Ga0268284_1000416_pt1 | contig 30112 bp, 27 predicted proteins | sample saktaG_14_FD_190137 | JGI IMG/M metagenome (GOLD analysis project Ga0268284, IMG submission 190137) | Saline water microbial communities from Sakinaw Lake, British Columbia, Canada - sak_2013_06_06_40m | ecosystem: Environmental > Aquatic > Non-marine Saline and Alkaline > Saline ...
ATCCCGCGCGCAAGGGGAGGCGGAAGTAGGTAGAGCACCCGGTTCAGGATGCTCAGATCGGTATTGGGCGGGATCACATAGACGGTATCGGCCTGGATCTTCTTGTTGTCGGTTACCTGGCAGACCGGCATCGTGGTCTGTTTCTGAAGCAGTTCAGGCAGCAAGCTGACATGGGTGGGATCGAGGTGTGCCACCACGATGAAGGCCATGCCGGTATTGGGAGGACATGCCTTAAAAAAGAGCGTAAAAGCCTCCAGTCCACCCGCCGACGCGCCCAGGGCAACAATGGGGAATTGGTTGCTCCGCTTCACGGCTGCCCCTAAATCCCCTGAAGGGGACTTGCTCCCTTCGGGATGAGTTTTTTCCTTCATGACGCCAGGCTCTGTTTTTACCTCAAGATTTGATTCGTGTGATTAGACACAAATATACGATAAAAAGTTGGCAGTGGGCAGTGGGCAAATGCTCTATTTGAGGTAGTCGCGAACCACTTGCTGAATTTCTTTTTTTACACCAACCCATGTTTGGTTCTTAAAACTAACCGGCTCTTCTGTATCCTCTGCATCTACAAAATATGTAATGGCATGCGGAATACTGATTGCAAGCATCTGGCTGGGGAATTTTTGCTTGTGCCAATCAATTATTTGCTGGAGTGGGTAATTTTGCAATAATTCATACAAATCCCAGAAGTCCTTTTTTTTTGCCCTGCCAAGCACTGCCTGGATTTTCATGGCTGCTATATCAGCGTTGCTGTAAAATCGAATTTCATCAATTGTTTCAACGATACCTATCAGGCGATGGGGATAGTGGACAAAATCAACTTTAATATTATCAATAAAACAAAAAATACCAAATTGTGTATGCTGTTGTTTATAAACAAATTTATCTCCGAAAACTGCTTCGAACTCCCTGACTATTTGTAACTGGTTAAACTTTTCGTGACAGAACATGTCAATATCAACAGAACTACGATGGCCAAACCGAAGAGACAAAGCGGTTCCTCCAACCAGGGAAAATGGTTGAAGCGAAGACAAGGCCATGAGCTTTTTTAATAGGGAAAAAGTTCCGGGTTCAACTGTCTCAGTATGTAACATCGAAATTCATTCATTGGTTTATCAATTATCGCGCTTGCGAAATAGATAGTATGTAAAGGTAGATATTTTGCATTCAATAAAACCCGGGTAACTTTTTCATCACCATAATACCTGCGGCACTGACGGATATCGTCAACATCGCCCCGTTCAAATACACGTTCTATGACAAATGCAGCCCGGGCATCCAGATCCATTCGTTCATAATTGACATCCCAGAAAATCCGCTTATTAAAAACCGGTTTCATTTTTTCAGACATGCTACGAAGATAAGAAATATTGGAGAATCTTTTACCCTTGTCACTCCACCGGAGGTTTGTTCAGCAGCAGCCAGTATAAGCCAAGTTCTCCAACAGATTGCATGAATTTATCGAAATCGACGGGTTTGATTATGTAACTGTTAGCGCCCAGTTTATAGCTTTTAATTACATCAGATTCCTGACTTGACGAGGTGAGGATCACTACCGGAATATGTTGGGTTTCTGAGTTCTTTTTTAATTCCTGTAATACTTCCAGTCCATCTACTTTAGGAAGTTTCAGGTCAAGGAGGATAACCTTCGGGAGTTTACTGTTTTTCCTGCTGGTATATCGGCCGGTAGCAAAAATAAATTCAAGAGCCTCTTCTCCATCTAATGCGATGTGAATGTTATTGGTTAGTTTTTTCTCCTTTAAGGCCCTGAGCGCCAGTTCGGCGTCCATGGCATTGTCTTCCACGATCAGGATTTCGATCTCTTCTATTGACTTCATGATGATAAAATTGGTAATGTGAAATAAAATGTCGCTCCCTTCCCCGCTACTCCTTCCGCCCAAACCCGTCCACCATGACGGTGGATAATGCGTTGTACAATGGCCAACCCCACTCCGGTTCCTTCAAATTCAGCCTCTGAATGCAATCGCTGGAAGAGGCCGAAAAGTTTATGGACATACTTTTGGTTGAACCCCACCCCGTTATCGTTGATCCTGTAGATAATTTCGTTATTTTCGGTTTGGGAATCGATGATGATATTTCTGTTGGGTTTCGGCTTCGAGTACTTTAGGGAGTTGGATATCAGGTTTGTCCACACTTGCCTGATAAGAACAGGATCTCCATATGAGGGCGGTATCCCACTAACCCGGAGGATTACCGTCTTCCGGTCATCTTCGGTGGTAATCTCATCATAAACTGATCTCACGAGAGCATTCATATCGATAGTGGTTGCCTGAAAGTCAGCACGGGATACCCGGGCGAGGTGTAGCAGATCATTGATCAGCCTGTCCATTTTCTTTGCACTGAAGCGAATATTTCCAAGGTACCGTTTTCCCTCTTCATCCAGAAGATCTTCGTATTGCTCCATGATGATCCTTGAATAGCCATCAATGCCCCGTAAGGGCGCCCTGAGGTCGTGGGATACGGAGTAAGCAAAGGCCTCGAGTTCGGCATTGGCAGTTTCCAGCTGGGCAGTACGCTCTTTCACACGCTGGTCGAGTTCTTTGTTCAGTTTTTGAATCTCCTCCTCCGCCATGTTCCGCTCGGTAATATCGCGGGCGGTGGAGAGTGCACCCTGAACTTCACCGGAAGCATTTTTCAGCACACGGCACCACCAGGCTAGGAGTCGCTTTTCGCCGTCTTTCCGTCGCTGCCAGCTCTCCACATAGATCACATTCTCGGCTCCGTTGAACAGGGGTTTCACCTGGTTTAGCGTATCCTGCTCTCCTTCAAAATAGGTGTTGGCAGATCTCCCAATGACATCCTGGCCAAAAAAGTCATACCCGGCCTGATTCGTCCATGTATAAACCTTCTTGTTATCCACCTCCGTGATAATATCGGGAATAGCAGACAGGATTGCCTCCTGGCGCGTTGATATCTCAGAAAGTTGTTCGGTATGTTTCTTTTGAAGTGTGACATCTTCAAAGGTTGTAAAAACCTCATATGGCCTCTCTTCTCCGGGCCTGAACAGAGGAACAGCGTGGATTTTGATCCAGGTGTAATCATCTGTAACCGGATTAAACACACCCATCAGTGCATTTTTCACCTCTTCTCCGGTAAGCAAAGCAACCATTGAAGGATGTTCATCGCCAGGCCAGGGGGATCCATCTTCATGGATTGCATGCCACATGGGGTCTGTGGAGGTGCGGCCCTGCATCTGGTCAAGAGAGAGGCCGAGAATCCTCTCGGCAGCCGGGTTGGCAGAGGTAATCTTCCCCTCTTCGTCCTGGTAAACAACTCCCTGTATCATGGAATTAAACAGATTCTGGTATCTCACCTCACGAACCAACAGATGATGAGTTTTGTCTTCAATCAGTTGTTCCAGGTCTGATTGGTACCGCTCAAGTTCTTTCTCGTGTTCAATCCGTTCAATAATGATCGCTACCATCTGAACAGCGTTCTGAATGAGCCCTATCTCCTCTTTGATGATTATAAGTCCGGTGGAGACAACGAGGTAGCCAAACAGGGTATTCCGGGTTTGAACCTCAAACACGATGTTATCCGTTGTTGGCTTATCCTGCCAGGTAATGGAGTAATCAGGGAACAGGGACTGGATCCCCTGTGTGAAGAGGGAGATGATGTTCTTTTTATCCTTGTGCTGTGATAAGTTCGTTATCAGCAACAACAGATCGTGGGCGAGATCGGGCATTGGAGTTTGATTAATCGAGAAACTGAGGTGCATTTTTTGCCAGCCATTCGTCAGGGTGAACGAACCAGGGATTCTGGGTAATGATCCCCCCGTTGATGGTAAAAGGGTGTGTTTGCAGTACATTCATAATTGTACTGCCGGAGAACTTTGTAACATTGTAGAGGCAGATGCTGATCCAGGGTTTACCCGGAATAAAATAGTTGAGCCGGGCTTCATAGGCCATCAGGTGTTCGATACCGGGGATCGCTTCAAGCGCCCACACCATTTCTGCGGTTGCCCTGATGTTCATGGGTTTTGGCTCACGTGTTGACTTGTAAAATGCATTCAATCCTTTGTCCATGTAAAACGGGTCGAAAACTCCCTCAGGATAATAGAGCTCTTTGGCTGACATGACCTGGAAGCATCCCGGATCTGTAAGACGTGACTCACAAACAGGACAGAAGTCGGTAAATTTCTGTTTGAAATCCTTTTCAGTTCTTTCCGTAGGACAATAAAGTTGCAGGTCTCCATCAAGGTATCCCTGCCTCAAAAAGCCGAAGAGGATCTCATCACGTTCCTTCTCGCTCTCATAGAGGCCGCACATGTGCATGCCCCAGTTGCAGGAATAATTTCCGAATCCCAGCTCCAGTTGTGCCTGGTCAGACGTATGAATGTGCATGACTTTCCGTTATTGGTTTCTTTCCAACAACCAAATATACAATAATAACTAGACCAACACAAGGGGACATAGGAACGTAAGAGCGTAGGAATGTAGGAACGTAGAGAGGAGAACTGGAAACCCCCACTGCAAACTGCAAACTGCGGACTGCGGACTAAAGTTTATTGCTCAGGATTTCGAACAAGGGTCTCTGTCAACTTCCCTGCCCGTTCAAAGAGAATATGATTTTTTCGCCGTGCCTCAGCCCTGATAACCCCGGAAGTGTTGGGAGGTGTGCAAAAAACTCCACTGGATTGATGAATAACCTGGTCCTCAAGCTTACGTGAAAGCTCCTTCAATAGTGCATCTCGTTTGATTTCGGCCATAATTTCGTTTATCAATACTGATCTGAAAACAATGAAATAATCTGCCAAAATAGGGCTTATCTTTAATATATTGTAATGTGAATAACATAACAAGCGAATTTTATATTTTTTTAACACTTCCCTTTCCGTCCCTCGTCCTTCGTCCTGCGTCATTTTGTCAGCCCTCCCCGCCCGGCACCATCTTTGTCAATGCGGGTGAAAGAAAAACCAAAAACTGAACGACTATGCAAACAGGAAAAATCAACGTCCAGACGGAGAATATTTTCCCGATAATCAAGAAATTCCTCTATTCAGAACATGAGATCTTCCTTCGGGAGCTGATCTCCAATGCGGTAGATGCAACCCAGAAACTAAAGACTCTGGCATCCCTCGGAAAATTCAAAGGCAAACTGGGGGATCTGACGATCGAGGTAAAGGTCAACAAGAAGAAGAAGACCCTCACGGTCATCGACCATGGCATCGGGATGACGGCTGAAGAGGTGAACAAGTATATCAACCAGATTGCTCTCTCCAGCGCCGAAGAGTTTGTCAACCAGTTCAAAACCAAATCGGAAGCTGAGATGAATGCCATCATTGGCCATTTCGGCCTTGGCTTTTACAGCTCCTTTATGGTTTCCGACAAAGTGACAATTAACACCAAAAGCTACCAGACCGGTGAAGGAACGGAAGCCGTGATGTGGGAATGCGACGGAAGTCCGGAGTACAAGATGGATGCTTCCAAGAAAAGAGAGAGAGGCACCGAGATTACTCTCCACATCAACGACGATTCGGCCGAATACCTGGAAGATCACCGCGTGCTCGAGATCCTGAATAAGTACTGCCGATTTCTACCTGTTCCGATCCAGTTTGGGACAGAGAAGGTTTGGGAGCCGGTTACGAAGGACGAAAAGCCGGAAGAAGCTAAAAGCGAAAAGCAAGAAGCGAAAAGCGAAGAAAAGGAGCCGAAGACGAAAGAGGTTGAGAAACCGCGGATTATCAATGATACCAGTCCGCTGTGGAAGAGGAAGCCTTCGGAACTCACGGATGAAGATTATAAGAATTTCTACAGGAAACTCTATCCCTACAGCTTTGACGAGCCGCTTTTTCACATCCACCTCAACGTTGATTTCCCCTTCAACCTTACCGGGATTCTCTACTTTCCAAAGGTTAAGAAGACGATGGAGATCCAGAAAGACAAGATCCAGCTCTACTGCAACCAGGTGTTTGTTACTGACTCCGTTGAGGGTATTGTTCCCGATTTCCTCACACTGCTGCACGGCGTGCTCGACTCGCCCGACATCCCGCTGAACGTATCCCGCAGCTACCTGCAGAGCGACCCCAACGTAAAAAAGATCTCTAACCACATCATGAAAAAGGTGGCCGACAAGCTGGAAGAGCTCTTTAAAGAGAACCGTGAGAACTTCGAGAAGAAGTGGGACGACATCAAGGTATTTATCGAATACGGGATCATCTCTGAAGCCAATTTTTACGACAAGGCCAGTAAATTCTGCCTCTTCAAGAATACTGATGGGAAATATTTCACGTTTGAAGAGTACAAAAAACATATTGAACCAGCCCAGAAAGACAAAGAGGGTAACCTGATATACCTGTATGCCACCAACCTGGAGGAGCAATACAGCTACATCCAGGCTGTTAAAGAGCGAAGTTATGATGTACTTCAGCTCGACGGGATCATCGATCCCCATTTCATCAATACGCTGGAGCAGAAGTTTGAGAAATCGCACTTCACCCGAGTGGATGCCGATACGGTAGAGAAACTGATCAAGAAGGAGGATTCCCAGCCTTCGAAACTCAACGAAGAGCAGGAGAAGTCGCTGAAAGAGCTGATGGAAAAACAAATCGACTCGAAGAAATATTCAATAACATTTGAAAGTCTGAGCGAAAAAGATGCTCCTCTGATGTTAACCCAGCCGGAGTTTATGAGGCGGATGAAAGATATGTCGGCGCTCGGTGGCGGAATGAGTTATATGGGTGAACTTCCCGATCATTTCAACCTCGCCGTCAACTCCAACAATCCAATCATCGGGAACCTGCTTGTTGAAACCGACGAAGGGAAACAGACTTCAACCATCAAACAACTGTTCGACTTAGCCCTGCTGGCGCAGGGAATGCTGAAAGGGAAAGAGTTGGCGGAGTTTATCAGGAGGAGTACGGAGTTGGTGAAGTAGCAGATTGGTTCTTATATAGATAAACAGGATAGATAGCTTTCAAACAAAAAACAATAAACAAGGAACAAAAATATCTCCTATTCTTTCAGGTTTGATTAATGCTTTTCTCTGAATTATCTTTAAACAGATACGCGTTTCCCGTAATTCTTTAAGGATCACTTTCAGCTTATGGATAAAATCATTTGGTGATTCTGCTGATTGAGCTTCCCCGCAATTTAATGCCGGTGATGTCCCACATCTTATTAACTGACCACTTATCTGGTTCCCCAGCCTTGTATTCGGAATTGCTTCAACCACGTCGCTGATTCGTAAAGCAAAATCGATTAACCTGTCCTCCAAATCAAATTTCCTTATGCCCATAACCACACGTTTTAATGTTCCTTGTTTATTGTTTATTGTTTTTTGTTTATTGTTGTTTGTTCCAGTTATATAATTATCAATTAATCCGAAAAAAAGCGAAAAGGTTATAGATCCTTGTAAAAAAAATACGTCTCACGTCTCACGTCTCACGTCTCACGATTTTTTGTATTTTTACACAAACTTTTAAACCTTTACGAACATGAAACTCTCAAAAGGCTGGATCATCCTCATTGTGGTGGTCGCTATCATCGTAATCCTGGTTGGCTGGGGCACCGGGATCTTCAATAAAATGGTTGCCCAGGACGAAAATGTAGGAAAAGCATGGGCCAACGTGGAGAATGTCTACCAGCGGCGCTCCGACCTGATCCCAAACCTGGTTGCTACCGTCAAAGGAGTGGCCGACTTTGAGAAGTCGACTCTTACCGACGTGATTGAAGCCCGGGCCAAAGCAACTTCTGTCACAATTGACCCTGCTAATCTGAATGCCCAGTCAATGCAACAGTTCCAGGCAGCCCAGGATGGCCTGAGTTCGGCCCTCTCCCGCCTGATGGTGGTGGTTGAGCGCTATCCCGAATTGAAAGCCACGCAGAACTTCCTGGAATTGCAGGCACAACTGGAAGGAACGGAGAACCGGATCTCGGTTGAACGCATGAAATTCAATGAATCTGTACAGGCTTACAACACCTACATCCGACGGTTCCCTGCAGCTGTTTTTGCCGGTATGTTCGGATTTGAAAAGAAAGCTCCGTTTGAGGCGCAGGAAGGCGCTGAAGTCGCACCAAAGGTGGAGTTCTAGGAAAGGAATCTTTTATAGCCATGTCAGTACCAGCAAAATATTTTCTCACCCAACAGGAGCAGCAGCAGATCACACAAGCGATCCGGGATGCGGAGATGAACACTTCGGGAGAGGTGCGGGTGCATGTTGAGAACTCCTGCAAAGGAGATGTTCTGGACCGTGCGGCCTACATTTTCAAACAACTCAATATGCACCGGACCAAGCTCCGCAATGGAGTTCTTTTTTTCCTTTCAGTCAAGGATCACAAGTTCGCCATTCTGGGAGATGTGGGCATCAATCAAAAAGTTCCTTCCGATTTTTGGGAAGAGATCAAAGAGATGATGGCAGCTAAATTTCGCGAAGGCGATTTTGCACCAGGATTAATTGAAGGAATTCTGCAAGCCGGGAAGCATTTGAAAAAACACTTTCCATATCAGTCGGATGATGTCAATGAGCTGGCGGATGAGATTTCGTTTGGGAAGACGTAATGAACCCCTAAATCCCCTAAAGGGGACTTACTCCTCCCGCCGGGAGGATATGACTGCGAAGCAGTGTAAGCCCCCTTTAGGGGGTTTAGGGGCAGAAAGGAGATTTGGAGAAAAACATACAATATGAAACAATACCGGCATATTTTCCTGACCATTTTCCTCATCCAGGGTTTATTGGCGCTTTCTCAGGAGATCCCTCCCCGTCCGGATCCTCCACGCCTGGTGAATGACCTGGCCGGTGTATTAACAGCCGAACAGGTTCAGCGGTTGGAACGAAAGCTGGTAGATTTCAATGATACTACCTCTACTCAGATTACTATTGTTACTGTAAAATCTCTGAATGGTTATGACAGAGCTGAATTTGCGTTTAAAATTGGTGAGCAATGGGGTGTTGGGCAGAAAGGGAAAAACAACGGCATCGTTGTGCTGGTCAAACCAAAATACGGGAATGAGCGTGGACAAGCCTTTATTGCCAGTGGTTATGGACTGGAAGGGGCGATCCCCGACGCCATCGGGGAACGAATTGTGCAGCTGGAGATGATCCCAAACTTCGCGGAGAACAACTATTTCGGCGGACTTGACGCCGCCACGACCACTCTGATGGACCTGGCATCGGGAGAATTCACTGCAGACCAGTATGTGAAGAAGACCCAAAAAAGTCCCTATACTTTCCTGATTCCTCTCATCATTATGGGCATTGTGTTTTTCCTGATCCGATCCAGCCGTGCCCGGTCACATTCGGTCGGAAAAAACATCCCTTTCTGGACAGCATTCTGGCTACTAGGAAGCATGGGAGGCAATAGTGGTAGCTGGAATAATTTTCATTCTGGAGGCGGCGGTTTTGGTGGTGGCGGTGGAGGTGGATTTGGCGGCTTCGGCGGAGGCAGTTTTGGCGGTGGTGGTGCAGGGGGGAGCTGGTAGTTGCCCCTAAATCCCCTAAAGGGGACTTGTTCCTCCCTTCGGGAGGGTATGACTGCGAAGCAGAGTAAGTCCCCTTTAGGGGATTTAGGGGTAAGCCAGCGATTTAGGGGTAAGCAAGGGTTTAGGAATCTCAACAACTTGAAACTATTTAGTAACATCTGGCGTTTTTACGACGACGGCTTCCGGGCGATGACCGTCGGAAGGAAACTATGGGTTGTAATCCTGATCAAGATTTTTATCATCTTTTTTGTTCTGAAACTTTTCTTTTTCCCCAACTTACTGAATTCCAGATTCCAGTCGGATACTGAGAAGGGAGATTATGTGAGGGAGCAGTTGATTAACCGCGAATAATCCAAGATATATTCTTATTTTTGGGTACCTCATCAATCATTCATCCATATGATAGATCAAATTGACCTTAGCATGGTTGACTGGTCCCGGGCGCAGTTTGCCTTGACGGCCATCTACCACTGGCTTTTTGTACCTCTTACTCTGGGTTTATCGTTTATCGTGGCCATTATGGAGACGATATATGTAAGGACAGGTAACCCGGAATGGAAGAAGATCACCAAGTTCTGGATGATACTCTTTGGGATCAACTTCGCCATTGGCGTTGCTACCGGCATCATCCTCGAATTCCAGTTTGGTACCAACTGGTCCAACTACTCCTGGTTTGTTGGTGACATCTTTGGAGCGCCGCTGGCGATTGAAGGAATCATGGCCTTCTTCCTCGAATCGACCTTCATCGCCGTTATGTTTTTTGGCTGGAATAAAGTGAGCAAAGGATTCCATCTCGCTTCATCGTGGCTCACGGCGATTGGAGCCAACCTCTCCGCCCTGTGGATCCTGGTTGCCAATGCCTGGATGCAAAGTCCTGTTGGCATGGAGTTTAATCCCGATACAGCCCGCAACGAGATGGTCAACTTTTGGGAGATCCTCTTCTCCCCCTTGGCCGTGAACAAATTCCTGCATACTATCTCCAATGGCTATGTCATCGCATCCTTGTTCGTGATTGGGATTAGCGCCTGGTTTCTGTTGAACAAACGTCATCAGCTCACTGCTAAACGAAGCATCCTCGTAGCTGCGATTTTCGGGATCATCACCTCAGTTTTTCTTGCTTTTACGGGCGATGGGTCGGCATACACCGTTGCCCAGAGACAGCCGATGAAACTGGCTGCCATGGAAGGACTTTATGAAGGCAAGGCCGGCGTCGGACTGGTTGCATTTGGCATCCTCAATCCTTCCAAAAAACCAGGTGACGGTGAAAACCCTTATCTGATGAAGATTGAAATTCCAAAATTGCTCTCCATCCTCGGATACCGGAATGCCAATGCGTTTGTCCCCGGCGTTGACAACATCATCAACGGAGGATACAAACCCTGGTTTACTGACATCCCCGAAGAGGAGCGGGAGATGACCTATTCGGTTGCCCAGAAGATTGAAAAAGGGAAGCTCGCCATCTCCGCCTTGAGGGATTATAAAACAGCGACCAAAGCGGGAGATACCATCCTGGCAAAATTCTCGCGGCAAAAGCTGGAAGAGAACTTTGCCTACTTTGGTTACGGCTATCTAAGCAAACCCGAATCAGTCGTCCCCAATGTCCAGCTAACCTTCTATAGCTTCCACCTGATGGTGATGCTGGGGGTCTATTTTATTTTGTTGTTCATCGTTGTCCTTTACTTTCTTAATAAGGGAATCCTTGAAAAACAACGATGGCTCCTCTGGATCGCTCTCTGGACGATACCTCTTGGCTACATGGCAAGTCAGGCCGGTTGGGTTGTTGCTGAAGTGGGGAGACAACCGTGGGTAATTCAGGACCTCCTCCCTACCATTGCAGCCGTTTCGATGATCGGTTCTGCATCCGTTAAAACCACTTTCTGGATATTTGCAGCACTCTTTACAGCACTGTTGATTGCCGAAGTTATGATTATGGTGAAACAGATCAAAATCGGACCTAAAGATGGAGGGCAAAAGTGATGTTTGAATCGATGTCATTACTCGCACTGCAACAGTACTGGTGGATGATCATATCCCTGCTTGCCAGTTTGCTGGTCTTCCTGATGTTTGTCCAGGGAGGGCAAACCCTGATCTATACCCTGGGCAAAACCGAACCCGAACGAAAGATCATTGTCAACACCCTTGGCCGGAAGTGGGAATTTACATTTACTACACTCGTCACCTTCGGGGGCGCCTTCTTCGCATCCTTCCCACTCTTCTATTCTACTAGCTTCGGAGGTGCCTACTGGGTATGGATGATTATCCTTTTTGCCTTTGTAATTCAAGCCGTTGCGTATGAATTCAGAACCAAACCGAACAATTTCCTCGGCCAACGCACTTATGAGATCTTCCTATTCATCAACGGAGCCCTCGGGACCATCCTTATCGGGGCCGCTGTATCGACTTTCTTCACTGGATCCGAGTTTTTGGTTAACAAGATGAACCTAACCAACATCGCCAACCCGGTCATCTCCCAATGGCAAGGACCGGCACACGGGCTGGAGGCTGTTCTTAACTGGCGGAACGTAGTCATGGGACTCACGATCTTTTTCCTGGCAAGGGTGCTTGGGATCCTCTATATCCTCAACTCGGTCGACAATGAAGCCATTGAGAAAAGAAGCTTCAGGCAACTATGGATCAATGCAGTTCCCTTTGTGATCTTCTTCCTTGCATACGTTTTCGCCCTGATGCTGTATCCTGGCTTTTCTGTGGATCCTGAAAACGGACGAATCTTCATGGAACCATTCAAATACTGGCACAACCTCACCGGGATGCCGGTAGTGTTCATCCTCTTCGCCCTGGGAGTGGTGATGGTACTTTTTGGAATCATCAGACCTTTGATGAATTTTAAAGGATGCCGCGACAAAGGCATCTGGTTTGCCGGACCCGGAACTGTGCTTACAGTTTTCGCACTCTTCCTGCTCGCAGGGTTTAACAATACGGCATACTACCCTTCTACCAGTGATCTTCAAAGCTCCCTGACGATTATGAACAGCTCATCAAGCCGTTACACACTGGTCGCCATGAGCTATGTTTCATTAATTGTACCCTTTGTTTTTGCCTATATTATTTACGCCTGGTGGTCTATCAACCGCAAAAAGATCACCGAAGAGGAGATGGAAGAGGGAGGACATGCTTACTAAATAGTTAAATAGTGAAATAATTCGTAATTCTTAATTCTTAATTCGTAATTATGTACACAGTCTCAATTCTCTGGTACCTGGCCTGGCCGGTGCTGATCACGGTTGCCACGGTCATCATTTATCATGCCGTCAAGAAGTTTGATTCAGACTATAAAAAGATCTCAGAGTCATGAAAAAACCTATGTACTGCTTACGCTGGTTTGCCGTATTGGCTGCCACCTTATTGACAAACGCACTGGCGATAAACGCCTGGCGGCATCCGGGAAGTTCTTTATAAGATAATGGAGACATTGACCGATTTTTACGACCTGCTCATTCATTCCGATAAGCTAATTCGGGTGGGAGGGTTGGCGTTGCTGTTGGTAATCGTCTACCTTGAGACAGGTGTGTTCTTCGGATTTATCTTTGCCGGGGATGCCCTGTTATTCAGTTCCGGCCTGTTGTGTGGCACCGAACTCCTTGACGTCAACCTGTTTGCCCTGCTTTTCCTTGTCACTGCTGCAGCTATCGCCGGGAACCTCACCGGATATTATACCGGGAAGTTTCTGGGGAAACGTCTCCACACCAAAAAGGATTCCTGGTTTTTCAAGAAGAGACACCTGGAGAAAACCCACTTGTTTTATGAAAAATATGGTGGCATGTCGCTGGTTGCCGGACGCTTTGTGTGGATCGTCAGGACCATTGTCCCAATTCTGGCTGGCGCTTCAGATATGGGCTTCAGGAGGTTCAACACCTTCAACGTGGCTGGTGCTTTCCTATGGGTATGGATCATGGTTCCACTTGGATACCTGGCTGGTCATCTCATCCCTAACGCAGAAGAGAACATTGGTTATTTCGTACTGGGTATCTCAATTATTGCCACACTTGTGCTGGCGAGGGGGATATATAATGTGACCCGACGGAAAACAGAAATATAAATTGCGTCATTGGTCATTCGTAATTCGTAATTGGTAATTGGTAATCAGCCTCACCCCATCCTCAATCAACTTCCTCATCCCCCGGGTGCCCGGCATTCAATAAAAAGTCGTATTTTTACAGTCTAAACCAAGCCATCATTTCCACACCTATGAAAAAGTTATTCCTTATCTCTTTATGGCTGTTTCTCATTACTTTAACAGTACATTCCCAGTCTGCCGACGCCACATCAATATCGTCAAATGATGCATCCGACAGCCCATCATGGGTATCTATGATGCAAGACCCGGATGCCAATTTCTTTGTTACGCAGGAAGCGTTCAACGATTACTGGAAAGATCGCCCCATCACCAAAGGTTGTGGATGGAAAGTGTTTAAGCGGTGGGAATATATGATGCAAAGCCGTGTTTCGCCCGACGGTGTAATACCCTCACCCAATGCTACCTATCAGGCCTATACAGACTATATCAAAAATATCCGTTCCACAGGAGGAGCCTGGACCTCACTGGGACCTTCCCTTATTCCCTCTCCGGGGCCAGCCGGTTACGAAGGCTTAGGAAGAATAAACAATGTTACATTCCACCCAACAGACCCCAACAAATGGTATATTGCGGCCCCTTCGGGTGGCATGTGGATGACAAGTGACGGGGGAACATCCTGGGAAACACACACTGACACACTGCCTACCCTGGGTGTATCTGCCGTTGTGGTAGATTATACCAACCCCAATATTATTTATATCGGAACAGGGGACCGTGATGCCGGAGATGCTCCCGGATTAGGTGTCTTTAAAAGCATTGATGGTGGGTATACCTGGACTCAGTCGACACTTGGAATGGGAGAGAAAACTGTTGGTGAGATCCTGATGCACCCGACCAATCACCTGATCATGCTAGCTGCTGCCAATGGAGGGATTTACAGAACTACTGACGGAGGAGCCAACTGGTCGAATTCGACAACAGGCAATTTCAAGGATATCGATTTCAAGCCCAACGACCCAAACATTGTCTACGCAGGATTGGGCGCGAATTTCTACCGTTCGGCCGACAATGGCGTAACCTGGACCCAGATCAACGCAGGCCTGACAGGCGGACAGCGCGGCACAATTGCCGTTACCGCTGCCAATCCAAATTATGTCTACTTTGTCCAGTCTGACAACAGCAGTGGATTCAAAGGCCTCTACAGGTCGACTGATGCCGGACTGACTTTTACAACGCGATCAACATCTCCGAACATCCTCGACTGGTCGTGCGACGGTTCCGGATCAGGGGGACAGGGATGGTACGATCTCTCACTTGAAGCAGATCCATTGAATGCAGAGACTATCTACGTTGGCGGAATTGATGTTTGGAAATCAACCAACGGCGGAACTACATGGGTCATCAACTCCCATTGGTATGGCGGATGCAGTGTTCCTGCTGTTCATGCCGACTGCCATATGCTCAAGTTCTCCCCGGTTGATGGGAAGTTTTACGCCTGTAATGATGGAGGAGTCTATAATACCAGCAATGGCGGAACCAGCTGGACCGATTTCACCGAGACGATGACCATCGGACAGATCTACAAACTGGGCCAGGCCCAAACAGTCAAAGAGAAGGTAATCAATGGCTTCCAGGATAATGGAACCTATACCTACATGTTACCCGACTGGTTGGCAACCGGTGGTGGCGACGGGATGGAGTGTGCCATCGACTATTCAAATGCTGCATGGACCTACCATACCATTTATTATGGAGATGTTTTCCGTAAATACAATAATGGCAGTGAAAAGAAAATTGCAGGAGAAGGAACCTACGGCATCACCGAAGGTGGGGCCTGGGTAACTCCGTTTATCTTGCATGAAAGCAATCCCGAAGCGATGTTTTTGGGAATGAAAAATGTTTGGAGAAGTGAAAACATTCAGGCAGGATCAATTTCCTGGACAAAGATCTCTGATTTAGGCACAGGGAACAACTGTGTTGTGGTGGAGCAATCTCCCGCTAACAAAGATATCCTCTATGTTGCCAGGTACGACAACAAGCTTTTCCGCTCCGATAATTGCAATGCTGCCAATGTCAACTGGGTTGATATCTCTTCATTCCTTCCGGCTTCAGGTTACCCTACCGACATAGAAGCTCATCCAACTAACCCAGATGTCGTTTATATCACAATGGCTAACGGTGTTTATAAATCGCTCGACAAAGGACTCAGCTGGACAGAGATCACCGGCGCCCTGCCCAATATTCCTATCAGCACCATCGCCTATTACAAGAATGCGATGGAAGGACTTTATATTGGAACTGATGCCGGAGTATTTTATAAAGATGCTTCGATGACCGATTGGATTCCCTTTAACGAAGGCCTTCCGGTGAGTGTCAGAATTACAGAGCTCGATATCTATTACAACCCGGATACCATTGCCAATGACGCAATCCGTGCCAGCTCCTATGGGCGTGGCCTGTGGGGATCTGATATGTACCATTCCTTCCCGGATGCCGACTTTGCAGCAGATAAAACCACTGTGCCAATTGATTGCGGAATTAATTTCACCGATCTTTCAACTGGTGTTCCGACTTCATGGCAATGGACCTTCGAAGGCGGAACCCCCTCCTCCTCTACCGAGAAACATCCGGCAGATATCGTATACAGTTCTGCAGGAACCTTTCAGGTAAAGTTGGTTGCAACCAATGAGGCAGGATCCGACTCCCTTACGAAAGTCGGATATATCACTGTTAGTGTCAACCTGCTTCCGGATGTCAACTTTATGGCAAATACCCGTGTGGTCTGTTCCGGTGACCCTGTGTATCTGACTGACCTGACTGACTTTTGTCCATCAGCCTGGAACTGGTCGTTCTCACCCAACAATATGACCTACCTGCTTGGAACGAATTCAAACTTCCAGAATCCAGTTGTGATGTTCTCGCAAAATGGAGCTTACAGTGTCACACTAGCCGCCACAAACTCCATAGGTACATCGACCGAAACCAAAGTCGATTTCATTGTAAACGGTGGCTACCAGCTCCCCTTTACCGATGATTTTGAGACCGGGTTTTCAACCCAATACTGGACCATCGATAACCCTGATAACCAGATCACATGGGATACGATCTCTGTTCCTGGCACAACGCCAGACAATAAAGCAGCCTGGATGAATTTCTACAATTACTTCTATATGCACAAGCGTGACCTGCTAATCAGCCCGGTGTTTGATTTCACCAACTTCGCCAACGTCATGCTCACTTTCCGACATGCATATGCCCAACGGGATGCGCTGAAAGATTCGCTGATCATCCTTGTTTCCGATGATTGTGGATCCACCTTCACGCGTGTTCTGGCACTCGGACCTGATGGAACTCCAAATGCCTTTGTCACACACGAACCTATGATGGACGAATTCTTTCCTGCCAGCATGAACGACTGGTGCGGGGGAACCTACGGTGTGAATTGTTATGAAGTGGACCTGAATGGCTACACAGGGAAACCCAACGTGAAGATCGCCTTTGAATCGTATAACCGCCACGGGAACAACCTCTTCCTCGATGATATCTCCATAACGGGAACTGTTGGTATCGATACTGGCGGTGACAAGGCCAATTCGGTCCGCCTCTATCCCAACCCAACTACCAGTGTTGTGAACATTTTGATTGACCACCTCATCGGAGATGCCCTACTGCAGATCCATAACGTCCAGGGCCAAATGGTTATCTCGGATCAGATTTCAGGAGGAACAGGAACGGTTACAAGTCAACTTGACTTATCTTCCCTCACCAGAGGTGTCTATTTCCTGAAGGTGACAACTCGCGAAACTACCATGGTAAAAAAGATCGTCAAGGAGTAACAGAGTAAAAATCAATAGATGAAACGACTTACAGGACTGGCTGCACTACTTCTCATTGCACTCGTTACCTGGGGCCAAACCAGCTGGCGCCCTGGCGAAATGGAAGCGAAAGTATCCCTTCAATCGGCTGAAGATGTCGCCTTGCTAAAAAGTCTGAAACTCATGGACGAACCGGCAATAGAGAATGGTGTGGCGATGGCATGGGTCTATGTAACTCCATCAGAGTTGGAAAAACTGCAGGCTTCCGGTCTCGAATATATCATTACAAACCCTGACCTGAACTCCCACAGCCTAAATTTCTGGGACCAGTCTATTCTGGAGAGTTACCACAACTATAACCAGATGGTCGAACTCTCCGACAGTCTGGCGACAAATTTTCCAGAGATCTGCAAGAAGATCATCCTGGCAACTACTCCGGAAGGACGGGAGCTGGGAATTCTGAAGATCAGCGATAACGTTGAGACCAATGAGAACGAACCGGAACTGATGTTTGACGGGGGAATCCATGGCGATGAGATCATGGGCCCTGAGATAGTGATCCGCTATGCACGGGAGTTGTGCCTGGGATATGGGAATGACCCTACCTACACCGACCTGATCAACAGCCGGGAGATCTGGTTGTGTTATATGATCAATCCTGATGGATATGCCAATGGCATCCGCTATAATTCAAATGGTGTTGACCTCAACCGTGATGTCGGTTTCATGTGGGGTGGTGAAGGCTACAGCCCATTTCCTTTCTCACAACCTGAAACGAGGATCCTGCGAAGCCTTTGGCTGGAGCACAACTTTGTACTGTACAACAATTTTCACGGAGGGACGGAAGTTATCTCCCTCCCTTGGAGTTACAGGGTCTCCCAGCCAGCAGACTGGACTCATATCCAGCAACTTGCATCAGTATATTCGAACGCTTCGGGGTATTCCAGTTTGGGTTACGGCCAGGGATGTGTCATCATGTACCAGATATTTGGTGCTACCAAAGACTTCAATTACGGTTCGCTGGGCCAGGTTGGGTGGTCGATGGAGATCTCTATGCTGAAAGAGCCTCCGGCCAGCCAGATACCGATGTATTATAATTACAATGTTCCAGCAATTACAGAGATGATCGATAGGGTTGGCCGGGGAGTAAATGGTGTGGTGACAGATTCGATTACCGGAAGCCCCGTAAAGGCAAGCATTTTCGTTAGCTCCTTCTATCCCGTTTATACGGATGCCACGCTGGGAGACTACCATAAATATGTGATGCCAGGAACCTACACACTTACTGTAAAAGCAAGCGGATATCAGACAAAAACCATTACCGGTGTTACCGTACCACCTCAGGGGGCTGTCACCACTGACATCCAGTTAACACCAGCTTCCGAAAGATACGCCTACCGTACCATCGTGACCGAAATTCCCTATTTCCCAAGTTCGGGGAACTATTCCGACGAATCGTATGTTCCCGGGATTATCGGACCACCCGATTCTATAAATTACAGTCTCGGACGTAGCGGCTATATCATTATCGATATGGGAGATACAATCTTTGATGGGACCGGAAATGATTTCAAGGTAATGGAAGGTGATGCTACCCCCGAAGGGTACTATTGCCATGTAAGTGAGACGATGGACGGACCATGGATCAACCTGGGATCTGCTACCGGTACCACTGCATTTGACCTCTCAACCGGACCAATATCCGGTATCCGGTATATAAAAATCACAGATGATGGAGACGATGCGACCAACGTAAATGACGCCGGATTTGATCTGGATGGAATCGAGATCCTCACGCTTCCCTTGATCGCTGATTTCTATCCCGGCAACAGCAAACCCTGCGTAGGAGATAGTGTGAACTTCTTCGACGCGTCAACCGGAAATCCAACGGCCTGGCTTTGGGAGTTTCCCGGAGGGAGCCCTTCATCATCAACTGAAGAGAATCCGACAGATATTGTTTATGCCGCCGCTGGTAGTTATTCGGTTACTCTTTCTGTTGTTAATGCATTTACCCAGCAAACACGAACTAAGGTGAACCTCATCCAGGTTGGTAATTATCTGGTGGTTCAACTTGGAGCCGATACGTTGATTTGTCCCTGGGAATCTGTCATCCTGGATGCTGAAAATGCAGGAAGCTTATACGAGTGGTCAACTGGTGACACAACCCAAACCATCACCGTGGATACAACCACATTTGGATTAGGTGAACATACTATCTGGGTGAATGTTACAAACAACGGAAGTTGCGAGGGAACCGACACTATCCTGGTATCCATTGATGCCTGTATGGCTGTTAACGATCCTATCCAGGCTCCATCGGTAACCATCTATCCTAATCCCAACTCCGGCGCGTTTTACCTGACTCTGAACATGCGTGAAAGAGGGATTTGCGAGATTCTTTCAATGCAGGGAAAGATTGTTTATACATCGATGGTGGAAAATCCCTCGGAAACAAGAAAGATATCTCTTCCTCATCTGAATAAAGGGATGTATATATTGCGTATTAGGTCTGATAATCAATATATCATCGAAAAATTAATCATCCAATAAGGAAGTTCTGCATGAAGAAACTGTTGCTATTTTTGCTCGTCGGACTGGCTGCCTGCAACTCGTCAGAAGAGCGCCAGAAGGAAGCCAGAAAAGAGATCCTGAGCACCGACAGGGCATTCTCTGTCCGAAGTGTGGATAAAGGGATGCAAGAGGCCTTTCTATTCTATGCCGCTCCAGATATGGTAAAACTTCAGGATGGGCACTTCCCGGTAATCGGGAAAGAGGCATTGAAAGATGTTTTTGCAGGGGCAATCGACACGATGTATCGTCTTAATTGGCAGCCTGTTAAGGCTGAAGTAAGTAAATCATGCGACCTTGGGTATACGTTTGGCAACTATGAACTATACGACTTTACACGCGGCGAGATTCGCTACGGAAATTACTTTACCGTGTGGAGGAAAGAGAAAGACGGAACCTGGCGATGGGTACTTGATGGTGGCAATGCAACACCAAGGCCCCAGTAACTCCTTCCCCTGATGTCATCTTCCCCGCCACGCCAACTCTGGAGCCGCAACTTTATACTACTGGCTCTGGGGAATTTGCTGATGGCTACCGGATTTTATTTCCTCATCCCAACGCTTCCCGTTTATGTTGTAGATGTACTCCACGCCAAAACCAGCGATGTGGGCTTTATCCTTGCTGCTTACACCGTTTCCGCACTGATCATCCGTCCTTTCACAGGACTTGCGCTGGATACCTGGGGCCGAAAATGGATCTATATCATCTCCTTACTGATTTTCACCTTAACCATCCTTCTCTATCCCCTGATTCTCACGTTTGGACTTCTGCTTGTTGTCAGGTTTTTTCACGGATTCTCCTGGGGCTCCACTACAACAGCCGGAATGACAGTTGTGGTAGATGTAATTCCTCCTCAAAAACGTGGTCGCGGAATCGGCTATTTCGGAATTTCTTTTACGCTGGCCATGGCAATCGCTCCTGTGCTGGCTTTGTTAATTCTGGAGAAATGGGGCTACTTTGAGATGTTTTACATCGCAGCGCTATTCTCTTTTTGTGGGTTTCTGCTTGTATTGTTTGTTCGATTTCCGATAATCCAAGCCCCACAAGAGAAGAGCAAACTCACCTGGAGTAAGTTTATTGAACCAAAAGGAATTCCAATTTCAATCCCCATGGCACTCTTTGGTATCACCTATGGAGGTGTCGTTTCATTCATCACCCTATACGACAAAGAGCTTGGGTTGGCAAAGGCAGGATCATTTTTCCTCGTACTCGCCGGCGGTGTCACTTTTTCCCGACTCTTTGCCGGACAAATATTTGACAAGCATGGGCCTACTTACCTTATGATAGGAGGTTTCCTTGTAAATATCGCAGGCCTGGCATTTCTTGGTCTCATGCAGAATTTAACCGGATTCCTTTTAGCTGCCGGTTTGATTGGATTAGGTGTTGGGATCATGATGCCAACATTGCAGACCATGGTGAACAATGTTGTCACTGTTCGCCGAAGAGGAGCTGCCAATGCTACCCTGATCACCGCGTTTGACCTGGGGATAGGTTTGGGGTCTCTCGGGTTGGGTTACCTCTCAGAGTGGATCGGATTCGACGGAATGTACATGGTTTGCACGGGATTGACAATAATCGCAATGATCCATTACTTCTTCCACGTGAGGGGATTCTATGCAAAGAATGTAAGAGGTGAGAATGACCTTAATAACCCTAATAAACAATAATCTATGAACCTTTTTTACAGTCCGGATATCACCCCCCCCTTCCATAGGTTCGACCGGGAGGAATCGACACATATTGTACGAGTGCTTCGGCTAAAAGAGGGAGATACGTTACATATGACCGATGGGAAAGGGACTCTTTATTTATGCGAGATCACAACGGCCGACCCAAAAGGGTGTGAAGTCGCTGTTCACCCCCATACCTTCACGCCCTCAAACCCCTATGCCCTACACATCGCCATCGCCCCAACAAAGAACATCAACCGGTTCGAATGGTTCCTTGAAAAAGCAACAGAGATCGGGATCAACAACATCACACCGATAATCTGTGCCCATTCAGAACGCAAAGTTGTAAAAACAGAAAGGTTACACAAAATCCTGGTTGCAGCGATGAAACAGTCGTTGAAAATGTGGTTGCCAACTCTCCATGAACCCAAACGGTTCGGAGAGTTTATCAGGCAAAATTTTGCAGGTCAGAAATTTATCGCTTACTGTGAGACCGGATCGGAGGAGTTGCTGCAAAAAATCTATACTCCCGGTAAGCCTGCCCTGATCCTGATTGGCCCGGAGGGTGACTTTTCACCTGAAGAGGTTAAGCAAGCGGAGAAAGAAGGTTTTGTACCAGTCAGCCTTGGTAACAGCCGGCTGAGAACCGAAACGGCAGGGGTTGTAGTGTGTACGATGGTACAGGTAGTAAAATAGCGAATTTTTGCACGCTGATCTCGCGGATCATTCGCGGATCTTCTCGGATTAAAAGATATAAAGTACATTTGTCCTGGAATTTCCCAACTAGCATGAAGCGAACATCTCTTTTTTTGATCATCCTGATTACCGGCATCTCAGCAACGCCTCCCTCTTTTCAGATTGCATTGCTGAAATACAGCGGTGGGGGCGACTGGTATGCCAATCCTACGTCATTACCAAACCTTGTCAAATTCGTCAATCAAAACCTCGGCACAAACATCAGTGAAGAGATTGCCACGGTAGACGTGGGAAGCAAGGAGATCTTTAACTTTCCATTTGTTCATATGACCGGACACGGCAATGTACTATTTTCGGGGCAGGAGGCTCAAAACCTGAGGAGTTACCTGCTGGCTGGAGGGTTTCTTCATATCGATGACAACTATGGACTGGATAAATACATCCGGCCACAGATGAAACTTGTCTTCCCCGAACTCGACTTTGTTGAACTCCCCTATTCATACCCAATTTACCATCAGAAATACGACTTTCCCAATGGACTCCCAAAAATCCACGAGCACGACAACAAAGCGCCTCAAGGGTTTGGCCTGATATGGGAGGGAAGGCTGGTCTGTTTCTACACATTCGAATGTGATCTGGGTGACGGCTGGGAAGACCCACGGGTTCATAACGATTCCGATGCCACCCGCCAGAAAGCGCTCAAAATGGGTGCCAATATCCTGGAATATGTGTTTGATAAAAACTAGGTACTGGATATTGCTGAAATAGTGTATGAAGCCTTACCTGGTTGATTTTTTGTTACTTTTGTGAGTACGTCATTAAAATACCGAACACTATGACCATCACGGAATTTCTGGCATATGAGCTGGTCAACCTGGGCAACTTTTCCCTCACAGTATCTGAACTGGTGATAATTTTTATCATCTTCCTGGCAACATGGTTTCTGTTATACCTGTTAAAACGAGTGGTAATCAGAACCATATCGAAGGACAAATATACAGCAGGCCGACAATACTCTGTCTTTCTCCTGGTAAAATACCTCGTCTGGATCATTGCTATCGTTCTGATCATTGAGACAATCGGCATAAAAGTTACATTCCTGATTGCAAGTTCAGCGGCTTTACTGGTTGGTCTAGGACTTGGTCTTCAACAGATTTTCCAGGATATCGTTTCCGGTGTTTTTATCCTGTTCGAAGGAACCATTAAGGTGGATGATATCCTGGATGTAGGGGGTATCGTGGGAAAAATCAAAGAGATCAGGCTGCGTACATCAACCCTTTATACCCGCGACGGCATAGTATTGATCATTCCAAACCATAAGTTCGTCAATGAAAATGTGATCAACTGGAGCCATAACCTTCAGCCAACCCGGTTTAAAGTTGATGTTGGAGTCTCATACACATCGGATGAAGTACAAGTGAGGGATATCCTTTATCAATGTGCGGCCGAACACCCTGAAGTAATAAACAACCAGCCGGAGATCAAGCCTATCGTACGGATTATTGATTTCGGGGATAGTGCCATAGTCTTTGAAATTCTTTTCTGGAGCCAGGATATGTTCTGGATCGAAAATATCAAGAGTGATATTCGTTTCAAGATTCGTGAAAAATTCAGGGAAACCGACATTGTCATTCCTTTCCCGCAGCGGGATATACATATAAAAGAACAATAACTTACATACCCTTGGACGCCAACTTCCCTAATTTCCTAATTTCCTAATTTCCTAATGTCCTTCCAGCTTCTCCTCCAGCACCCTGATCCTGGCCTCAGCATCGGATTTTTTCTTCCGTTCCATGTCGACTACCTGCTGGGGTGCACTGCTAACGAACCTTTCATTGCTCAGTTTTTTATCCACAGTGACCAGGAATCCACGGGTGTAGGCAAGCTCTTCCTGTAATTTCCTGCGCTCCTCTTCAGGATCGGCCTCTATGGCAAGGGGGATATAGAATTCGGTAGACTTAACGACGAATGAAAATGCCTCTGGCTGCTTTTCATTGACGTAGGTCAACATATCAATGCCGCAAAGTTTCATCACCACTTCATCAAACGAGGTATCAGCCTCTTCCTCATCATTCTTTTTAACCATCAGCTGAATCGCCTCCTTCTGAGGAATACTCTTCTCTTTCCTCACTGTGCGGATCGCCGTAACCACCTCTTTTGCAAACTCAAAGGAGTTCAGCAAACCCAAATCAGGTATCCGGCATCCGGGATCCGGGATCGGACTGATCATAATCGATTCCCCCTCCTTCCGCTCCACTAGCAGCTGCCATATCTCTTCGGTGATAAAAGGCAGAAACGGATGAATGACCCGCATCAACTCATCGAAAAAATTGACGGTAGCTTCCAGGGTAACAGGATCGATCAGCTTCTGGTAGGCAGGTTTTACCATCTCCAGATACCAGGCACAGAAGTCATCCCAAAAAAGTTTGTAGATCACCATCAGGGCTTCAGACAAACGGTAATCATTGAATAAATTTTCAATCTCTGTCAACGAATATTCAAACTGGGCTTTAAACCAGGAGACCGAGATACTGGCGGCCTGGGGTTGAACCAGCCTCTCATCCACCTGCCACCCTTTTACCAGCCTGAAAGCATTCCATACTTTGTTACAGAAATTCCTACCCTGTTCAATCAGCCCTTCTTCAAAAAGCAGGTCGTTACCAGCTGGTGAACATAGAAGCATACCCATTCTTACAGCATCGGCCCCGTGTTGTTCAATCAGTTTGATAGGTTCAGGGGAGTTTCCCAGCGATTTGGACATCTTCCTCCCCTGTTTGTCGCGTACAATACCTGTAAAATAAACGTTATGAAACGGAATATCCTTTCGGTACTCCTCCCCCGCCATGATCATCCGGGCCACCCAGAAAAAAATAATTTCAGGAGCGGTTACCAGATCATTGGTAGGATAATAATACCTGATATCAGGATTATGCGGATGCCGGATGCCGTCAAATACAGAGATCGGCCATAGCCAGCTCGAAAACCAGGTATCCATCACGTCGGGGTCCTGAACAAGGTCATCGGCAGATACTGGATGCTGAATGCTGGATGCTGGATTCTGGATGCCGGAGGCCGGATGCTCATTGTCCACTGCCAACTGCTCACTGCCAACTGCCAACTTTTTAAAGGCTTCCTCTCTAGTCCTGGCCACCACAACGGTTCCGTCAGGTGCATACCAGGCCGGGATCTGGTGTCCCCACCAGAGCTGTCGCGAGATACACCAATCCTGGAGATTATCCATCCAGTGGCGGTACATGTTCTTGTATTTGGCCGGGTGAAACCGAACAGTATCGTTATCAACCACTTCCAACGCAGGTTTTGCCAGCTCCTTCATCTGCAGAAACCACTGTACCGAAATACGGGGTTCGATCACTACGTCAGTTCGCTCCGAATAACCTACTTTGTTGGTGTACTCTTCAATTTTAACAATATGACCTGTAGCCTCCAGGTCGGCGACAATTTTTTTCCGGACAACAAAACGGTCCTCACCCACGTAAAGCTGTGCTGCTTGGCTTAACGTCCCATCAGGATTGAAGGTGTCGACAACTTCGAGATTGTGCTTCAGTCCAAGGTTATAGTCATTAACATCGTGTGCCGGTGTAACCTTCAGGGCACCAGTACCGAACTCCATCTCAACATACGCATCAAATATGACCGGCACCAACCGGTTGATCAAAGGGATGAAAGCCCGTTTTCCCCTGAGATGAGAATATCTTTTGTCGTCGGGGTGGACACAGATGGCAGTGTCTCCAAGGATCGTTTCGGGACGGGTAGTGGCGATGGTCAGCCACTCCTCCTTGCCCGATTTCGTCTCTCCTATCCCCTCCACCTTGTATCTGACAAAATAGAGTTTCGACTGCACCTCTTTGTAGATCACCTCCTCGTCGGAAACGGCTGTCAGCGCTTTAGGATCCCAGTTCACCATCCGGGCACCGCGATAGATCAATCCCTTCTCATGCAGATCGATAAACACATCGATGACAGATTCATAACGGGCTTCGTCCATTGTAAAACAGGTTCGTTCCCAGTCGCAGGAGGCCCCCAGTTTCTTCAGCTGCTCCAGAATGATCCCTCCATGCTTCTCTTTCCATACCCAGGCATGCTCCAGAAATTGGTCGCGGGTAAGCGACGATTTTTCAATCCCTTCATCTTTTAGCTTCGCTACCACCTTCGCTTCGGTCGCAATCGACGCATGGTCGGTACCGGGCACCCAGCAGGCGTTCTTTCCGGCCATCCGGGCTCTGCGCACCATGATGTCCTGGATCGTATTGTTAAGCATATGCCCCATGTGCAGGACTCCGGTCACATTTGGAGGCGGAATTACAATGCAATATGGCTCCCGGTCGTCGGGTTCAGAATGAAAGAACCCCTGCTTCATCCAGTAAGCGTACCATCTGTCTTCAACTAAGGCAGGGTTATATCTTGAAGGAATCTCCATGAAATAATAGGTTAAAGGAAACGGCAAAATTACTAAAAACCCCTAAATCCCCTAAAGGGGACTTATTCTTCCCTTCGGGATTACCCCTAAATCCCCTAAAGGGGACTTACTCCCTCCCCTTTAGGGGAAGGCTGGGGAGGGGTTGCAAGTGATCAGTAGAGTTTGCTCCGTTTCACCAGATAGGGTAGCAGCACCTGCTCAAATCCCTTGTTGATATCAGCTTCCACCAGGTCGATTTGATACTGACCACACTTTAGTTTCAAATCATTTTTGAACCGCTTCACGGCTTCCAGGTATTGCTGCTTCACCTCAAATGGGAATAGTTTGACTTGCTGGCCAGTCTCCATATCCACGAAGCGGTAAGGTCTGTTTTCAAAAGAGAAATCGAGCTCTTTCGACGTATCCGTTACATGGAACAGGACCACTTCATGCCGGTTGTGTTTCAGGTGCTGAAGTGCAGCAAAAAGTTCATCAGGATTGCTGGTATTTTCAAACATATCGCTGAAAATAATCACGAGCGACCGCTTGTGAATGCGCTCTGCCAGCTCATGAAGGGTATCTGCCACGGCTGTCTTCCTGCGTGTTTCGGTTGCAATTGGCTTGAGCAATTTCTCAAGTTCCGAGAAGAGGTACTTGTGATGGATATTGCTCGACTTGGTCTGGGTATGTAATTCAATCTGATCAGAGAAGAGACTCACGCCGGCAGCATCCCTCTGTTTGCGGAAAAGCTGGATGAGGGCGGCGCTCACGTAGACCGAGAAGGTAATCTTGTTGGGATGGTCAATATCGGGTTTATCAAGAACCGGATAGTACATCGATGAGGAGTTGTCAATCAGTATCTGGCAACGCAGGTTAGTCTCCTCTTCGTACCTTTTTACATAAAGCCTGTCGGTTCGTCCAAAAAGTTTCCAGTCGATGTTTCGGATCGACTCCCCTGAATTGTACAAACGATGCTCGGCAAACTCAACGGAAAAGCCATGAAAAGGGCTTTTATGCAATCCTGTAATAAACCCCTCTACCACCTGACGGGCTAGGAATTCCAATGAGCTGAACTGCTCCAGGCGGGAGGTGTCGATGGGAGGAGGCAAAAACTATAAATATTTCTCAATAATCCCCTTATACGTCGCTTTGGGTACCGCGCCCACTTGTTTATCAACAACCTCTCCGTTTTTGAAAAAGAGGACCGTGGGAATATTCCGGACCCGGTATTCAGCAGTTACTCCGGGGTTATCGTCAACGTTGAGCTCTCCGGCTATCAGGCGGCCTTCGTACTCTTCGGCAAGTTCATGGATAATTGGGCCTACCATGCGGCATGGGCCGCACCATGCGGCACTCAGGTCCACAATAACTAATTTTTCTGCTTTGATGACTTTTTCGTCAAAATTGGCGTCGGTGAATGTTTCGAACATTGGTAATCAAATTAAGAATTACGAAATAAGAATTACGAAATATATCTTTAATGATAGTTATTAGATGCAAAGGTAATGTTATTCCTGAGATACCCGTATCTCAAATTCGTCGGAATCGGCCAGTTGGTCCATCATTTCTCTTGGATTTACTTTGAATTTCCGGGAGGGAAGGTCAATCGTCAGGTCACTATCCTGATCACAAATCCGGATCCTTAAGTTACACTTCCCCTTGTTCCGTTTGGCAAGATCAAATGTCTTGTCTATCAACTCATCATTCACGTCGCTGAGTTTTAACGTGACAAAGAGGTTTTTAGCATTTTTTTCCATGATCTCGTTCAGCAATACCATGTTTGTCACCTTTACCCTTACCTGATCTGGCGCATCATAACGGGCCTCCACCCGGGCTTTGATATGAACGTAGGTGCCTTCGTCAAGCAAGTGTTTCCATTTCAGGTAATCTTCCGAATAGAGAAAGAAGTTCATGGAATCCAGGTAATCTTCCAGAGTGAATGACCCATATGGTTTTCCGTTTTTCCCTATCTTGTTTGCAGTGGCGATTATAATTCCGGCGAAGGATATATCCTTATTGCGGAACTCCTTCATATCGGCCTTCAGCTTCTCCAGTGTAATGCTACAAAAACTATTCATCTCCACCTTAAAATCATCCAGAGGGTGACCTGTCATGTAAAACCCTGTAATCTCTTTTTCATTCTTTAGCTGTTCAATCCTCGACCAGGGTTGGCATTCGGGTAGCTGCAATTCGGTCATTTCTATCTCCTCTTCCTCTCCGAATAGTGACTGCTGGGAAGAGTTCTTCCGGGCAGTGTAATCTGCAGCATGTCGGATGACCTTTTCCAGAAAGGTGCTCTCCTCGCCCGGTTCCTGAAAGAAATACTGAGCCCTGTGTGTATTTTCAAAGCCGTCAAAAGCACCAGCTTTGGCCAGTGCTTCCAGGCACCTCTTATTTACAGCATGGGAATTAACACGTGTTGTAAGATCGAAAATACTGGTAAACGGACCGTTTTTTGTCCGCTCCTCTACGATACTTTGTACCGCGGATTCCCCAACATTTTTGATTCCCGCCATTCCAAAACGAATCTCTCCTCTTTTATTGACGGTAAACTTCAACTCACTCTCATTTACATCAGGTCCCAGTACAGACAGATGCATCCGTTTACACTCTTCAATAAAGTTCGTGATCTCCTTCAGATCAGTGAGGTTCCTGCTCAGTACTGCCGCCATAAATTCAGCCGGATAGTGAGCTTTCAGGTACGCCATGCGGTATGCGACGTAGGCATAGCATGTGCTGTGCGATTTGTTGAAAGCGTAGTTTGCAAATGCTTCCCAGTCTTTCCATATCTTGATGACAACCTTTTCATCATGCCCATTCTGCTTACATCCTTCAATGAATTTAGGTTTCAACTCATTCATCATCGCTTCGATCTTCTTCCCCATTGCTTTCCGTAACGAGTCGGCTTCACCTTTCGTAAATCCCGCCAGCAACTGGCTAAGGAGCATGACCTGCTCCTGGTAGACAGTGATCCCGTAGGTATCTTTCAGGTACTTCTCCATTTCCGGGATGTCGTAGGAGATCTTCTCACGCCCATGCTTTCGGTTGATGAAGCTTGGGATATACTCCATCGGGCCTGGCCTGTAGAGAGCGTTCATCGCGATCAGGTCTTCTATCTTATTCGGCTTCAGCTCCCGGAGGTACTTTTTCATGCCATCCGATTCAAACTGAAAAATTCCGGTCGTCCTCCGCTGGCTGAAAAGTTTATAAGTAAGCTCGTCGTCAAGGGGAATGGATTCGATTTCGATAGTGACACCCTTCGAATTCTTTACATTTTTTACCGCATCGCTGATGATCGCAAGGGTTTTTAGTCCCAGGAAATCCATCTTGAGCATCCCAACCTTTTCGATATGATCACCATCATACTGTGTAACAAGTAGTTGAGATTCTTTTGACAACGTGACAGGGACATGCTCTATTAGGCTGTTTTTCCCGATGATGATGCCACATGCATGCAATCCAGTTTGCACCG
>Ga0268284_1000420_pt1 | contig 29716 bp, 23 predicted proteins | sample saktaG_14_FD_190137 | JGI IMG/M metagenome (GOLD analysis project Ga0268284, IMG submission 190137) | Saline water microbial communities from Sakinaw Lake, British Columbia, Canada - sak_2013_06_06_40m | ecosystem: Environmental > Aquatic > Non-marine Saline and Alkaline > Saline ...
CGAGCCGGAAAAAATTTATAATGAATTTTCATCAGGTGCTCAGGATATAAGTGGAATCCGGAATTTTGTAAGGATGTTGTATGATCGGGCCGGTACTGATTCGCAACCAAAATATTTATTGTTGTTTGGGGATGCTTCTTTCGACTATAAAAATCGCATTGATGGTAATACCAATTTTGTTCCTACCTGGGAATCTCCTTTTTCAACAGCTATCATTTCATCCTATAACACAGATGATTATTTTGGGTTGCTGGATGAAAATGAGGGCGCCGATGTAAGTGGTGGCCTAGATATTGGAATTGGAAGAATCCCTGTTCGAAACCCTGAGCAAGCAGGTCAGATGGTTGATAAAATTATTCATTATTCAGAAAATTCTGCAGCTGTTATGGGTGCCTGGCGAAATACGATATGTTTGGTTGGCGATGATCAGGATTACAATACTTATGTTAAAGATTCAGAACAAATTGCCACTTTTATCGATAATGATAACAATAAAATAAATGTTGATAAAATCTATTTTGATGCATACCCACAGGTTTCTACGCCAGGTGGGCAGCGTTATCCGGAAGTTAAAAAGGCCATTAATGATGAACTTGAAAAAGGAGCGTTAATCGTAAACTATATCGGACATGGTGGCGAAACAGGATGGGCACATGAGCGTGTACTAGAAACTCAGGATATTAATGCCTGGCAAAATTATGATCGATTACCTGTTTTTGTTACAGCTACCTGCGAATTTACCCGATTTGATAATCCTGCTTTGGAATCAGCCGGCGAATTGGTTTTGTTAAATAAAAATGGGGGAGGAATCGCACTGTTAACAACAACAAGGGCAACAAGCGCCGGTGCCAATTTTCAGCTAAACAAACAAGTCTTTAAATATATTTTTGAAAAACTAAATGGCGAATATTTGCGATTAGGCGATATTATCAAAGAATCGAAAAACGCAATTGGCAATGGATCAAATGCCCAGAAATTTGTATTGGTCGGAGATCCTGCGCTTAAGATAGCCATTCCACGCGACAGCATCGCAACAATTGAGATTAACAATCGGGCCATACAGGAACTTCCGGATACCTTAAATGCCATGGAAGAAGTAACAATTCGGGGTTCAGTATTTCAAAAGAATGGGATAAAAAATATGGCATTTAATGGTTTGCTTTACCCCGTTGTGTACGATAAAAAATCACGAATAAAAACAAAAGGGCAGGATAGTGATAGTTTTGAGCAGGAGTTTGATATTCAATCAAATATTTTATACAAAGGAAAAGTGAGTGTTACAAATGGTGACTTTACATTTTCATTTGTGGTACCAAAAGATATTGTGTATAATTATGGATTTGGAAAAATCAGTTACTATGCACAAAGTGAAGATATAGATGCGTGGGGTTGTTATGAGAATGTGATTATTGGAGGATACCATGATGAAATGCTAACCGATATCGAAGGGCCAACAATTGACCTTTACATGAACAACCAATCTTTTAAAAGTGGTGATATTACCAATGACAGTCCTACTATTTATGCCCGAATAAGTGATGAGAGTGGGATCAATACCATTGGCAATGGAATTGGTCATGACATTGTAGCTGTGCTCGATGGAAATACCGACCAGACATATTTTTTAAATAATTTTTTTGAATCAGATCTTGATAGTCATACTTCCGGAACCTTAAGTTATCCCTTATCAGGATTAAGCGAAGGAATGCATACTTTAAGTTTAAAAGTTTGGGATATAGTAAATAATTCTTCAATTGCAATCATTAAATTTGAGGTCAAAAATCAGAACACAATGATTGTTCAGGATTTGAAAAATTTCCCAAATCCTTTTAGAAATAATACCAACTTTAGCTTTAAACACAATCAGGCAAAATCGATCATTAATTTCGAAATCCAAATCTTTTCGATGGACGGGAAAAAGGTTAAATCAATCGAAAAATCAATTACACCATCTGGATTTAATTCTGATTTAATTGAGTGGAATGGTAGTTCTGATTCAGGTGCAAGCCTGGATGCCGGGATTTATGTTTATAGAATATTGATCGACGGGAAAGTTATTGATGGAGCAAATAGCCAGAAACTTTTAATTTTAAAATAAGCTCAGATTGCAAAATAAGAGCTACAATAGTGTAAAAATAATTAGGCAATATATTAAATAAAATATCGTTAAATTTGCACTCATACGAACGAGTAATTACATAATTCTCACATAAGCTGATCTTCATTTTAAATAAAAATACTACACATGAAGTTTAAACTTGCCCTAATGATAATGCTGTCTGTTCTGATGGTAAATGGATTTTCTCAAAATACGAAACTGGGACAACAGGCCACTTTAAATACGATTACCACCGCAGTTCCGTTTTTAATGATTGCTCCTGATGCCCGATCTGGAGCAATGGGAGACGCCGGTGTATCATCGAGCCCTGACGTATATTCAATGCATTGGAATCCTGCTAAATATGCCTTTGCTGAAAAAGAAATGGGCTTTGGTATTTCATACAGTCCATGGCTTAAAGCTTTGGTGCCGGATATAAATCTTGCTTATGTGAGCTTCTTTAAACGACTGGATTCAGATCAAACTATTGCTGCTTCACTATTGTATTTTTCATTGGGCGATATCAACTTTACAAATGATATTGGTGATGGAATAGGCACCTATCATCCAAATGAATTTAGCCTTGATTTTGCTTATGCCCGAAAACTTTCAGAAAACTTGTCGGCATCTGTTGCTGCAAGATTTATTTTTTCGGACTTAACACAAGGACAGTTTGTTGGGGGTAGTGAAACTCATGCCGGAACTTCCTATGCAGCTGATGTTTCATTTTATTGGAGAAAAGAAGTAAGCTTTACGAATACAAGTGGATTATTGGCTTTCGGTACAAATATTTCAAATATAGGTTCTAAAATATCTTATGGCAGCGGTGAAAAAGATTTCATTCCTACCAATTTAAGATTTGGTCCATCCCTAACCCTTGATCTGGATGAATATAACTCTATTGCTTTCATGATAGATGTGAATAAATTACTTGTTCCAACTCCACCGGTTTATGAGGTTGATCCAATTACAGGGCAACCAATTACAGGCCCCGATGGGCAGTATGTAATTGCTGCAGGAAAAAATCCTGATGTTTCTGTAATCAGAGGCATATTTCAATCATTTGGGGATGCCCCCGGAGGATTTGGAGAAGAGATTAGAGAATTCAGTATTGGAACAGGTATAGAATATTGGTATGATAAACAATTTGCCTTAAGGGCGGGATATTTTAACGAGTCTAAATCGAAAGGCAATCGTAAGTTTTTTACTTTAGGCGCCGGAATTAAATACAATGTTTTTGGTTTGGATGTAGCCTACTTAATTCCACTTGAACAAAAACACCCCTTAGAAAATACGTTAAGATTTTCACTTACTTTCGATTTTGATGCCATTAGCAAATAAGAGTCAATGAATATTAAAGTTGGATTTGGTTATGATGTTCATCGCTTAGAAACGGGTGCAAACTTGGTTTTGGGGGGCATAAAAATCCCTTCGGATAAAAGTGCCGTTGGACATTCTGATGCAGATGTATTAATTCATGCCATTTGTGATGCTTTATTAGGAGCTGCAAATTTAGGGGATATCGGTCAGCAATTCCCGGATACGGATCAACAGTATTTTCAGATAGATTCGACTATTTTATTGAAAAAAGTTGTCAGATTATTGGATCAGCAATTGTTTAGTATTGGCAATATTGATTCTACCATTTGCCTTCAACAACCAAAAATTGCTGCATACATTCCAAAAATGAAAACCAGATTAGCAGAAGTACTTCAAATTCCTGAATCTGAAATTTCGATAAAAGCGACTACCACTGAAAAATTAGGTTTTGTAGGGGAGGGGAAAGGAATCTCGGCCTATGCTGTTGCACTGATTGAGAAAAGAACTAGCTTATAAATTCCGATTTAAAATTCACCAGATATAATTGGTTACTTGCTCGTGTTACAGCAGTGTAAAGCCAACGAAGGAATTCTTTATCCAGCATTTTTTCGTTAAAATAACCCTGATCAATAAAAACATTGGCCCATTGTCCACCCTGAGTTTTGTGACACGTAAGTGCATATGCAAATTTTATTTGTAAAGCATTGAAATAAGGATCGACTTTCATTTTATCCAATCTTTTTCTCCGCTGAGGAATGTCTTCATAGTCTTTTAAAACTTCTTCAAATAGGCGATTGTTTTCAGCTTTTGGCAAAGCGGGACTTTCAGCAGCAATGGTATCCAACAATATTTTAACATCAAGGGCTGCTTCATTGGGATAGTCGATTAGCTTGATGCTGACATCGGCAAATCTAAATCCATACAGTTCTTCAATCTTACGAATGCTTAAAATTTCAATGATATCACCATTAGCTAAGAACCCGGCTGATGAATCTTCGGGTAACCAAAAATAATTGTTCTTCACCACCATCATGAAGTCGCCTGCCGAAATTTCTTCTTCCTGAAATAAAATCCGATGTCGAATTTGTTGATTATATACGTTGGCTCTTTTATTTGAACGGGTTATTACAACGGTATGCTCATGTCCGAAATTTGAATAGCTCGAATTAAGTAAATCTTCAAGATCAGCCCCTCCAATCGCATGAATATCCGAAAAGTCGGTTAAATCGAAGAACGGGAAATCCAATTCGTTGTGCTCTATTTTATTCCTGATTTTAGTGGCATTTGCGAGAATTCCTGAATCTAAGGATTGCCTCACCACTTCTTTTAAAGATAGGGTTCTAATATCGAGACCGAAGGATGCTTTTAAATATTCGATATTTAAGGCAGGACTGATGTCAAGCCCAACGGGGGGTAATTGTGCTTCGTCACCAATTAAAATAATTTTACAATTTGATTGAGGTGAATACACAAAATTTATCAAGTCTTCGAGCAAGCTTCTTTGTGCCTGTGAAAAATCACTTGAACTTAAACCATCCGGAATCATTGATGCTTCATCAACAATAAAAATCGTGTCCTTTTGTTTATTTGGACGCAAAACAAGTTTGAATCTTCCATCACTTGTTGTTGTCGCCCAATAAATAAAGCGGTGAATGGTGTGTGCATTTCGACCTGAATAATTGCCTAAAACCTTAGCTGCTCTGCCGGTTGGGGCCAATAAATTAAATGACTTTTTTAAGGTTGGAAGAATATTTACGAGGGCACTCACAATGGTGGTTTTACCTGTTCCGGCGTAACCTTTTAAAACAAATAGCGATAGTGGGTTTTTATCCAAAATAAATGAGGATAACTCATGAATCAATCTTTCCTGTCCGGCTGTTGGAATATAAGGGAATTGTTTTTGAAAGAGCGTGATGAGTTGTTTAAGTTCCATAATTTATTAAGGTTCAGCTATTAAAATGGGTAGCCAATCCCAAAATTTAATGCAAGCTTATTAAATCCATTTTTCAGAGACACCCATCTGCTAGATATGTTATTGGCTGGATCTCTTAATCGTATTGCGGCATCTAATCTGAAAATGAAAAAGTCAAAATCGAAACGAAGACCAAAACCTGCATCCAAAGCAATCTCGCTAACAAAGTTTTTTAATTTAAAGTTTCCCCCGGGGAAAAAATTATTTTCTTTTAAAAGCCAGACATTACCTGCATCCATATAAATTGCACCTTTAACAATACTGTAAATGGGGAATCGATATTCAATATTTGCCTCCATTTGGATGTCTCCAATGCGATCAATTTGATCGGTAGTTTCATCTGTTGCGGAGGAGCCTGGGCCAAGTGATCTGATTCGCCATCCACGCATTCCATTTGCACCTCCGGCATAAAACCCTTTTTCAAAAGGCAGGTCGTCTGAATTTCCGTATGGAACCCCAATTCCAATCATACTTCGCCAAACAAACTTCTGTTCCTGTGATATAACGGTATAGTATCTGAAGTCAAAATCAGCTCTTACATATTGTGCATACCGAATATTGAATAATGTATTGAATCCATCATTGTTTTCGGGAATTCTGGCTAACATATTAAATCCTTTCAGTAAAAAGCCGGATGTTTCAAAATTTCCCCGAAAATAAATAAAATTTTTAAGCTTATTTATTTCCTGGTCGTTGTAAATGAAACTATATTTTAATGCTGAAATAAGGTGGTCGGTATATTGGTTTTTTAATCGCACATTTGTTTGTTCTTCCAGCAATGCCTGAAATTCAGGAGTTGGATATACCTTAACTGAGTTCACTTCAATCGGGAAAAAGAGATGATGAATTTTCTCATTTTGTGACCAGTTATACCCAAATGAAATATTGGTAATATACCTTCGGTATTTAGGACGTTGTTGATAATTTATACCTGTGCTTACAGTAGTTTTGGGGTTAAAATCTTTTGGAAAACTTTCCAGGCTTATCGGAATTAAAAACTTTGGAATGCTCAAACTCATTTCGGCACCTGTTTCAAGCGTATTAAAAAATAAAAACTTGTCGTTAGTACTTGTAACGGAAGAAATTTGTTTTTGAATTTCCAGTGCACCTTTCAGTTTGATTTGAAATAGTTCAGCTCCTCTGAAAATGTTTTTATTGGCATAAACCAGATTACCTCCCAAGCCCAAATCTCCTCCTGAATTAGTACCTTCTGCCTCGATAGTGTATGATTGAACTTTACTGCGAGCTAAATTTATCCTACAATCCAAAAGGTTTTTTTTGGAAAAATTTAAAGAATCTGGTACCAGTGTGAATTGAATATTTGAATATTTATAGATTCGAAGATCCGCTAAACGACGGTAGGTTTTTTTTACTGCATCCAGATTGAATAAATCGCCAGAGTTAAGCAATAATGATTGAGTTATAATTTTTGGTTTAATTTTTAGCGGTTCCTGATGGAGAAAATAATAAATATTAGGGTTAGTATTATTTGTGTCAGCTTGAATTTTAATTTCTAAAGTGTCGAATGTTTGATTTGTGGGATTTAGCAAATCATAATTTGAATTCACATAAATCTTATTCAAATAATATTGTGTGTGAGGAGACTCAACAATTGAATCAGGATTTATCAGTGAACGTGCCTTCTGATCTTTGATGACTAAAATTATGTCCAATTTCTTGGAGTTTAATGTACTATCAATTTCAAAATAAATATACTCCTTGTTGAAATTAAAGTATCCAACGTTTTTCAGTGAATCGGCAATCCGATCACGTTCGTTGTCAATTATAAAAGCATTATAAATATTACCTTCTTTGATTAGGCTTGTTTTGGATAAACGTCTGATATTATCCGCCAATAAACTATCAGTTAATCGATGTGAATAGTTCCGAATGTAATAGGGATCTGAGGGTTCTAAATGATATGTGATATTTAGTTTATTGTTTTTTAATTTTTGCTCATCCCAAACTTTAGAGTTAAAATGCCCTGCTTTATCCAAATATATTCTCATTTGCTGAAGGCTATTTTGAGTACTTTGAGCGTCATGATAAACAGGAGCCTCACCGAATTTTTCTCTCATCCAATATTTGGAAGATCGATCCTTCCCATTTTCAGGTCTCTGGTAAGCCCATAATTTAAACTTCCATAGCCCTAAAAACTTTTTATTTGGATGCTGTAAAATTAAACTTGAGATTTCATCTTTATCGATATTACTTTTCTCACCATGAATGATGACTTTAGTTTTATTAACCAATGGTTGGTTAATGTGTTTCATCGTCCCACAGCTCCATAATGACAAACTAATGCCAAGAATTAGAATAAGGTGTTTGGTATTTAAAGTATTCAAAGTCAACTCAACTAAAGTGTTTCACAAAAGTACAATTTCTAACGAATAATTTTTACCCAAATGACTTTCATCAGTAATTAATAAAAAAATAATATTTTCAATATATATTATTCAATTCAGAAAAAATATTTTATATTTGCACTCCGTTTCAAAAACGGAACGTTCATTAAGATCAGGGCGATTAGCTCAGTTGCCTGCCTGTCGCAGGCAGGGTTCAGAGCATCCCGACTATAAGTCGGGAGGGTCACTAAACCAAATACGATCTTTAAAATAAAACAGGGCGATTAGCTCAGTTGGTTCAGAGCACCTCGTTTACACCGAGGGGGTCGGGGGTTCGAATCCCTCATCGCCCACCAAAGCTTCCCTCATTTGGGAGGCTTTTTTGTTTATGGAACATTTTGTTTACATAATTTATTCCAATCTCACTGATAAATATTATGTTGGTCATACCAATAATTTGGAGAAGAGAATTGGCAAGCATAACACAAATCATAAGGGCTTCACAGGAAAAAATAATGATTGGAATTTAGTTTATTCAGAAAACTATCCAACAAAAATTGATGCCTATGCTCGTGAGAGAGAAATCAAGCGATGGAAAAGCAGAAAGTTAATAGAAAAATTGATCAATGAGAATTCAGAGCATCCCGACTTTTAGTCGGGAGGGTCGGGGGTTCTCCCGATAAATCGGGATCATCGCCCACATAAAGCTTCCCTCATTTGGGAGGCTTTTTTGTTTATGGATTATATTTCCCTCAATATTTCCTCCAACCTTACCCGTAAAGGTCATAAATCATTCTATAATTAGTTAGAATGAGTAAAAATTACAATTAACATGTTAATTGATCTTTATTGTTTCATATCTTTGCATAGAAATTTTTAAGGTTCAAGTAAACACTTAAATTTTAATCAATTATGACTAGCAAAAACAGTATTTCTCTTTCAATAGGAATTAAAGAAGGAGTTGTATTATTAGCACTTCAAAGTGCTTTGGCCAGTTATCTCTATAATGGAAACCTAAAGGTGAAAACCCGCAGAAAAAACTGGTCTTCCTCCTAGTCCACACTTTTCCCATACATCCCTAAAGAATTTTGTATTCTTTGCTCCTTCTTAAATAGAAGTTTTAAAAGCACCTGTTTAATATTAGGAAATAAACTAATAATATTCTTTGAATCAGGGTTTAAACAATATAATTTCATATTTGAAAATAAGCTTAGCAAAATTCGATTCACTTTAAATCGATGCAACCAATTAGAATAAAAATTAAAAAATAATATAAAAGTCAAAACGATGACAAAATCAAGCACAATTAGTATTACGATGAATGAAACCAAGAAGGTAGTTATCACTTCATCGGATGTAAATAATATGATGGATCGTTATCATTATAGCGATGATACAAGAGCTATTATTAAAAATGAAAACCTTTTACCCACGGGTTTGTTATCAAGATTACACTCAAACTATCCGAATTACTCAGGTATCATGGAAACCTCGGAGTTCATGTTTACTAAGAAGAATTATGTTGGGATAGAGGGTTTTAGAGAAATCGTGCAAATCTTAAACAAACATGGAATCGATATTGGATTTATTGAAGAACGTGAGTTTTTTATTGAAGTTTACCGTTTTTTAGCAACCAAACATGTACTGAATTTTATAAAATGGGAAGACTTTGCTAGTGATTCCTTATTCCAATTGGTTTTTCCGCAGCCGGGTATGATTAGAGCAGAAGCTGTTGTATTGTATAAAACTGCAAAAACTGAGGCTGAAAGAAAAAAAATCGTGGCTGATTATATGGAACTCACCAATCCTCACGATGGCAATCAGAAATTGAATAAACCCTGGTTTGAAAACGACATGGGTGAAATCGAATTTTTGGAAGGAAGTCAGCATAAATATCCTCAATGCCAGTTGATTTTTGATAAGACAACACAAAGTTGTTTTGCATTTTGTAGCTATTGTTTCCGTCATGCTCAAGTACGTGGTGACGAAGACATGTTCATCCAGAATGAGATCAAACCGGTTTTGGATTATGTGAAAAAGCATAAAGAAATTACGGATATGCTTTTAACAGGTGGAGATGCTGGCTACATGCCTTTCGAAAGACTTGAACAATATCTTCTACCGATTATTGAAGATGATGAATTAATGCATATTAAATCTGTCCGTATTGGTTCGAGAGCACTCTCATATCAACCAGAGATGTTTATAAGTAGTAAATACAATTCCTTTTTGGAATTGTTTGGCAAACTGATCGATCATGGTGTTCAGGTTGTTTGGATGGCGCACTTTTCCACTCCTCGGGAGCTTCTGAACCCAAGCACTATTGCGGCTGTTCGACGACTCAGAGCTCACGGAGTTACTGTTAAAAGCCAAAGTCCGGTAATGAATCACATCAGTTTATTTACGGATGAAAATGGCAAAGTTGATATTGATCGTTCTGCTCAAAATTGGATTGATCTGGGAAATATTTTCGCCATGCTGACTATTGGTTTCCATTCCATGTATTGTGCAAGGCCTACAGGTGAACATCACTACTTTACAGTGCCTTTAGCCGAATTAAATAAAGTGTTCAGTAAAGTTTACCGTACCTTACCTTCAATCAACCGTCCTTCAAGATATATCACGATGACTTCTTCAGCAGGAAAAATTTCTATTCTTGGAACACTTGAAGTTAAAGGCGAAAAGGTATTTGCTTTGAAGTTCAATGAAAGCAGGGATATGGAATGGCTGGATGAAGTTTTCTTGGCTAAATATGATGAGAAAGAAAACACGGTTGCAAATCTAAAACCATTTGAAACCGACAAGTATTTCTTTGAAGATGAATTGCTTCAAATTGAAAAGGACCTAAATGAAGCTTTAGATAAAAGAATGAAAAAGTAATATTTCTATTCATTTTAAGCATTTATAGATGATAAATAAGATTATTAGAACGACTGCTGAAGCCGTAGCGGATATTTTTGACGGCGCAACCGTGATGATCGGGGGATTTGGTGAAGCTGGCAGCCCGATTGAATTGATCCATGCACTCATTGATCATGGTGCAAAAAACCTTACCGTGGTAAGTAATAATACTGGAAGCGGCCATGTTGGACTTGCTGCATTAATTGAAAACCGTCAGGTTAAAAAAATGATTTGTTCATTCCCACGTACTTTAAATTCTACCGTTTTTCCTGAATTATATCATAATGGTGAAATAGAATTGGAACTCGTGCCACAAGGTACATTGGCAGAACGAATCAGAGCAGGAGGGGCAGGGATTCCGGCATTTTTTACACCAGCTTCGGTAAATACACCACTTGCTGAAGGAAAGGAATCACGTGTTTTCAACGGTGAAACTTATGTTATGGAATATGGAATCAGGGCTGATTTTTCATTGGTGAAATGTAAAGCTGCCGACCGATACGGTAACCTAATCTATAACAAAACTGCCCGAAATTTTGGCCCAATCATGTGCACTGCAGCCGAAGTCACCATTGTTCAAGCAAAAAAGATTGTTGAATTAGGCGATTTAGATCCGGAATGTGTCGTAACCCCGGGTGTTTTTGTAAAAAGAGTTGTTGAAGTAACGAATCCCGCAGAGGAGTCAAAACTTGTTAAAGAAGAGAGGAGTTATCCATGGCAATAAATGAAAACATTAAAGGTTGGGATCGAAATCAAATGGCACAAAAAGTTGCACTTGATATCCCTGATGGATCCTATGTAAACCTTGGAATTGGAATACCTGAATTGGTAGCCGGTTTTGTTCCGGAAGGAAGAGAATTCATTTATCATACTGAAAATGGGTTGCTCGGAATGGGACCTACTCCCGATAAAGGCAAGGAAGATCCTGAATTGATTAATGCAGGGAAAAAGCATGTTACGAGTATTCCCGGTGCATGTTATTTTCATCATGCCGATAGTTTTACCATGATTCGTGGAGGTCATATTGATGTCTGTGTACTTGGTGCAATGCAAGTATCCGGAGATGGTGATTTAGCAAACTGGTCGACCGGCGAGCCCGGCGCAATACCTGCTGTTGGTGGAGCTATGGATCTCATTGCGGGTGTAAAAACTATTTTCGTAATTACCCAACATAATATCAAAACGGGTGAGCCTAAAATAGTGAAGGAATGTACCTATCCGCTAACCGGCAAAAAAGTTGTCGATACAATTTATACCGATCTGGCCATTATTGATGTTAAAAAGGATGGTCTTTATGTGAGGGAACTTGCACCGTATGTAAGTTTTGAATATTTACAGGAGAATACGGGGGCTAAATTGCAGCAGTATTCTAAATAGTTTATCATTTATATTTTAGATTATTAACAGGAGGTTCCGGACGTACCGGAAATAAAAATATGGATAATCAAATCCTTAACTCAAAAGAGCAAAAAAGAACAAGCGAAGAAATCTATCAACAAGCGTGTAATGTTCTTCCGGGAGGTGTTAGTCGAAATACAGTTTTTCGAAAACCTTTTCCAAATTATGCTGCCAATGCATCCGGGATTCATGTCACTGATATAGATGGTGTAAAGCGAATTGATTTTGCCAATAATATGGCGTCGTTAATTCATGGCCATGCCCATCCGGCAATAGTAAATGCAGTTATTGAACAACTTTATAAAGGAACTGCTTACACTTTGGCTTCAGAAATCGAAGTAAAATATGCTCAATTATTATGTGAACGCTCTGTTGGATTTGAAAAAATCCGCTTTGTAAATTCAGGTACTGAAGCGGTTATGACGATGATTAAAGCCTCAAGAGCTTATACCGGACGGCCAAAAATCGCCAAAGCAGAAGGTGCTTATCATGGAACTTATGATTTTGCAGAAGTTAGCCAAACAGCTAATCCAACAAATTGGGGAGATCTCGATAAACCAAATAGCGTCCCGGTTGCAAACGGAACCCCACAGGGTGTTTTAAATGACGTGATCATTTTTCCGTATAACGATATTGAACGAACCATTGCAATTTTAGATCAATATGCAGATCAGATCGCTTGTGTTTTAATCGATCCTGTTCCTCACCGCATTGGTTTGCTACAGGGTACAAACGAATTTATTGAGGCACTTTATAAATGGACCCGTGAAAACGGTGCTTTATTGGTATTTGATGAGGTGGTTACTTTCCGTGTGAATTATGGCGGAACTCAGGATAATTTTAAGGTTAAACCCGATCTTACTGCTTTGGGTAAAATAATCGGAGGAGGCTTTCCTGTTGGTGCACTTACTGGTCGTTCAGATGTGATGAAAGTTCTTGATCCTCGCGAAAGCAAACTTTTATTCCCTCATTCCGGAACTTTTTCAGCCAATCCTATTACCATGACTGCCGGCTATGCTGCCATGAGTTTATTCGATAAAGAAGCAGTCTTGAAGCTAAACGCTTTAACTCAAAAAGCGATTGATCAAATTCAGGAAGCCATCAAAATTGCCGATGTTCCGGTTTCAATTACCGGAGCCGGATCAATGTTTCGAATTCATCTCAAAGCCAAGCCTCCAACAACTTATCGTGAGGCTTATCAAACAAAAGAAGAAACTGCTGTGGTAAATGAATTGCTTGATCATCTCTATTTTAAAGAAAATTTAATCATGATCAATACCTGTGCATGTATGTTTTCAACTGTTCTTTCACAGAATGAAGTAAACAAATTGGCAGATGCTTTGCTGAATGGATTCAGAATTATAAAGCCTAAACTTGAAAATTTATTTTAAATCTTAAAAAACAAGCTATGACTGAAGTGTATATTTGTGACGCAATCAGAACTCCTGTGGGTCGCTATGGTGGAGACCTTTCATCTGTAAGAGCTGATGATCTTGCTGCAATTCCCTTAAAAGCATTGATGGAAAGAAATCCAAATATGGATTGGCTTGCTGTTGATGATGTAATTATGGGATGTGCTAACCAGGCTGGAGAAGATAATCGGAATGTAGCACGTATGGCACTTTTATTGGCAGGATATTCTGAAACCGTTTCGGGCACAACAATGAATCGCCTTTGTGGCTCGGGGATGGATGCTATTGGTACGGCTGCGCGAGCCATCCGATCGGGTGAGGCAGAATTGATCATTGCCGGTGGAGTTGAAAGCATGTCGCGTGCTCCTTTTGTAATAGGGAAAGCAGAAGGTGAATTCTCCAGAGATCAGAAATTTTATGATACTACCATGGGCTGGCGTTTTATTAACAAAGCCCTTGATAAAAAATATGGTACTGAATCTATGATTCATACTGCTGAAAATATTGCAAAAGATTTCAATATCAGTCGGGAAGATCAGGATAAATTTGCCCAATGGAGTCAGGAAAAAGCTGCAAAAGCACAAGCAGATGGTTCAATGGCCAGAGAAATTATTCCTGTAACCATTCCTCAACGTAAAGGAGACCCAATCATTGTAAATAAAGACGAACATCCTCGTTTATCAAGTTTGGAGAAAATGACATCCTTGAAACCTGTCCTTGGGCCTGATTGTGTGGTAACTGCCGGAAATGCCTCGGGTATTAATGATGGTGCTGCAGCCTTAATTATTGCATCCGAAAAAGCAGTAAAAAAATACAATTTGAAACCGATTGCCAAAATTTTGGGAATGAAAACAGCTGGTGTTCTTCCGCGAATTATGGGAATGGGACCGGTTCCTGCAACAAATAAACTGTTAAAGCATCTTGGTTTAACCCTTAATGATATGGATCTTATTGAGCTAAATGAGGCTTTCGCAGCACAGGCTTTAGGTTGCAGCCGTGAACTTGGCTTGGCTGATAATGACCCACGAATAAACCCACAGGGTGGAGCAATCGCTTTAGGACATCCTTTAGGAATGAGTGGTGCCCGGTTGATTACAACTGCTGTTTATCAGATGCAAAATTCAGATGCGAAAAAAGCACTTTGCACCATGTGTATTGGCGTTGGACAGGGGATAGCAATGGTTATTGAGAAAGCTTAATACATTCTATAAAACCATAATATTGATTAAAAAAAAGCTGCCTTAATTGGGGCAGCTTTTTTTATTGGAAAATAGTTCTCTATTTTTTATTCATTACATATTTCATCAACCATTGATCTGATTCCCATAAAACATGTAAAATCGATTCGTAAGCTGCATAACCATGGGCTTCGGCTGGTAACATCACCAAACGAACAGTAGCACCGTGGCCTTTTAGGGCATTGTAATATCGCTCACTTTGAAGTGGAAAAGTTCCGGAGTTATCATCAGCAATTCCATGAATGAGCAAAAGCGGAGTTTTCATTTTATCAGCATGCATAAAAGGCGACATATCATTATATAAATTTGGTGCTTGCCAATAAGTGCGTTCTTCCGACTGAAATCCAAATGGAGTCAGAGTACGGTTATAAGCACCGCTTCGTGCCAATCCGGCAGCGAATAAATCGGAATGGGTCAATAAATTAGCAGTCATGAAAGCTCCATAACTGTGTCCACCTACAGCAACACGTTTTCGATCCACAATACCCATTTCATCCAATGCATCAATAGCAGCTTTTGCATTTGCAACCAATTGTGGCATAAATAAATCATTAGGCTCAGTTTCACCTACGCCTATGATTGGGAATTCTGCATTTTCAAGAATGGCAAAACCTCTTTTTACCCAAAAAATCGGAGAACCATAACTGATCCTTGTAAATCGGTGTGGTGAGGTTCGGACTTGGCCTGCAGTTCTCGGATCTTTATATTCACGAGGATAAGCCCACATCAACAATGGAATTCTTCCATCTCTTACTTTGTCGTATCCGGCAGGTAAATACATGGTAGCGGTCAAATCAACTCCATCGTCGCGTTTATATTTAATAAATTCTTTAGTCACTCCTTCCAGTGCCTTATATGGATTTGGGAAAAATGTAATTTGTTTTGGAGCAGATTTTTTCTTAAAATTTCGTAAGTAATAATTAGCATTTTCCGATTCTGATTCGATACTTGTAATCATTACACCTTTTTTCAAATCAAGAAAATACGGACCACCTCTGGAACCCATACTTTCGTATGTGCTAATACCGTCTGCACGCCAAATTTCTTTGGTAGTCTTCTTGGTTAAATCATACTGATTAAGGAAAGGACGATTTCCTTCAGGACTATAGCCTTCTCCAGTTAAGTATAAATATCTGTCTTTTTCAATAAGTAATACATTTCTTCCATATTGATTTTCAACGGTCACGAAACTTCCAGGATCTTTATAAATATCTTCTGAATTGAGCGTAAATAATATTTCAGGATTGGTATTGTCTATTGAAGGATTGATTTTATATACCAATGATTCACGATTACTCCTCCAGTTATCATAAGCAATGGCTAATTCATTGTTGCCAAAGGTGATACCTCTGAAACGATTTTTAACCGAAACAATATGTGTTTTATTTTTCAGGTCAAAAGGATAATCTGTTGTGTAAACGGCATCGCGTAATTTAACTTCGGTTTTTGGGTTGCCTCCATCAAGCGCCTCAACCCAATAAATTGAAGCAGGTTTGTCCGGCCTCCAGCTAACCCTTCTTGGGCCCTTTTCTACTGCGTCGAACCCATTTGGCATTTCCTCGATTAGTGGGATTTCCTGAATGACTTTAATAAACTTACCTTCTTTATCCAATAAGCTTAATACCGTTGGAAAACTACTATAAGGAACCAGATATGAGTAAGGTTTTTTGATGGTTTCGGTAATGATATATTCTCCATTGGGTGACTGTGAGAACCCGCTATAAATGTCGGGAGCTGTCATGTTTGTTATAGTTCCGTTCAGGTCAACTTTAACAAGTTTTGAACTGGCAAAATAATCAAAGTTTGCTTCATCAATTCTGTTTTTTAATAAATCCTCATAAGTCCTGGAAGGAGCTTTCTTCCCTAAATTTTCCTGAATAACGGGTCCTTCTGGTGTTCCGGGATCTTCAATTAAACTTCCACGATCAGGATTTATAAACATGCAAATCAATGATTGACCATCTCGTGCCCACTCGTAAGGTGCTCCATTAAATACACCATTCAAAAGAGGATTGGTCAGTTTTTTGGCTTCCTTGGTTATAACGTCAATATACCATAATTCAATGCCTTTACTTGTGGTGTTTGAAAAGGCTATTTTTTGGTAATCAGGCGACCAGGAAACATCACTGATTTTAAGTTTTTCAGGCAATCCTGTTACCTGAAATTCTTCTCCTGAGGCTATGTTTTTAAGACTGATATTAACATTAAACCCACCCCTGCTTCCACCATTGGTTTTAGGATTAATACGGATTCCTGCCAAACGATATTCTTGAGCTGCAAGCTCCTCGATGGATTTAAAAGGGGCATTCTCAAGTAAAATCATCCATACACCATCATTATCAAGACGAACCGATGGGGTTAATGGACTGTTGATTAATTCCAAAATTTCTTTTGGAGGAGTTTGATATTTAAGGTCGACCTGGGCAATACTCTGTATGCCACAAAATAATAACAGACCTATTAGCATTGTTTGAAGATTGATTTTTTTCATTCTATAAAATTTTAGTTGGATTAAGTTTTATTACAATAAAGTTTTTTCATTTTCTCAATGTCTTGTTTGTCATCCTGTGACTTGACCTCTTTCTTTGGTGTTAGGTTAAATTTTTCAGGATACCTGGCCGTTATATTCCTGTAAAAATCCTGAATTATTTTTAGATCTTCCTCGTAGTTGCCACTAGGATAAATAACCGGACCCACCCCGGCTTCTTTCTTTGCATAATCAGCATATCCCATGGCTATTGGCACATTAGCCTGTAAAGCAATGTGATAAAATCCTTTTTTCCAGCGATGTGCTAATTTTCGAGTTCCTTCAGGAGTAATAAGAACATATAACGAATCATTTTGGTTGAATAGTTCAACAACCTGATCAATCATATTATTATTTTTGCCACGATCAACAGCAATACCACCCCAAGCCCTTAATATTCCTCCAAATGGAAAAACGAAAACTTCTTTTTTTATCAGAAAAGTTAACTTAACACCAATTGCAAAATACGCAAGCCTTCCCACAAAAAAATCGACATTACTGGTGTGTGGTACTGCTATAACCACACATTTATTTACACCAGGCGGGATGATCCCATTGAGTTTCCATCCCCAGATTTTTAAAATTATTCGGGCTATTATTTTCAAACCGTTTACAAATTGAGTTTTGTAAATATAAATAATTATTTGTGTGGGATAAATTGTTTCAACCTGCAATTTGAAAAATCACAGATTAAATATATCAAGTAATGAATTGGCTAGAGCAATGCCCCTATTTTACTCATAAAAAATATCTTTTTATCTAAAAAGCTGGTTGTTTGGCAATTAAAATTCTATCTCCAAATCCAGCTGGTCTTTTAATTCCTGAAGAGCAGGGTTCTTTTTCCTCATCTCATCAAATTTTTCTTCGTCGGTATAAGCCGTATTATTTTCTTCCTTTTCGGTAATAACCGACTGTAAACTTAATTGTTGATTCTGGAGATGTTCTTTTAAATAAGCCTGAACCTTGTTAATATTTTGACGATCATTGGCAATAACCTTATTGTCGGTTTTAAATTCAACGAAATAATTGTCCTTTAATATTGGGGTATATTTTCTGAGGGCATTAACAAAACTGGGCGTTTGATTTGCTTCAGATGACAAATAATTGCTCCATTGAGCTTCCAATTCTTCTTGTGTGAAATTCGTATCTGGTAGTGATTGAAATGTGCTTTTATAGGCTGTTTGTTCCTCTTCAACTTTATTGATATTTCCTTTGATTGAAATACTACCCGGCATCCTTGAGCTTGTCTTTTTTTGAACCGACTTTGGCTCAATAACTTGCTCAGCTGTTATTTTAGGCTCATTCACCATGGTTGTCTGAGCCACTACTTGCGGTTCTTTTATCGGAGGAGTTTGGCTTGGCTCACTAACAATTAGTTTAGTGGCTTGTTTTTCAGTTTTTTTTTGAGGAGAAATAATTACAGGTTCGTTTTTAATAGGAGTATTTGATGATTTTAGCGAGCACATCTGCATTAAACTTAATTCTAAACGCAATCGCTTATTATTGCTGGCTCTGTATTCAATATCACAATGGTTGATGATTTCTAAACCCTTAATTAAAAACATGATATCTGCTTGATTTGCTTGTTCGGCATAGCGACTTTTAATATTTTCGCCGACCTCTAATAAGGATAAGGTTGCCTTGTCTTTACAGACCAATAGATTTCTCAAATGTTCGGCAAGACCAATGAGGAAGTGCTGTCCATCGAACCCATTTTCAAAAATATCGTTGAGTATGAGCAGTGAATTAGTAATGTCATTTTTAAGTGCGGCTTCAACAATTTTAAAATAATAATCGTAATCTAAGATGTTCAGATTTTCGATCACATTTTTATAGGTGATATTTGCACTTGAGAAACTTACAATCTGATCAAAAATTGATAGGGCATCTCTTAAAGCTCCATCAGCTTTTTGTGCAATAATATGCAAGGCATCTGTTTCGGCTTCAATATGTTCACTTAAAGCAACAAATTTTAAATGATTTGCAATATCTTCTACTCCGATTCTTTTAAAATCAAAAATCTGACAGCGTGATAAAATGGTTGGAATAATTTTATGTTTTTCGGTAGTGGCTAGAATAAATTTGGCATAAGGAGGCGGTTCTTCCAAGGTTTTTAAAAATGCATTAAAAGCATTTGACGACAGCATGTGAACCTCATCAATGATATACACTTTATATTTTCCAACTTGAGGGGGTATTCTAACTTGTTCAACCAGATTGCGAATATCTTCAACAGAATTATTGGATGCAGCATCCAATTCGTGAATATTGAAAGAAGCAGCGTTATTAAAAGAAGTGCATGATTCACATTTGTTACATGCTTCAATGTTTTCTGAAAGATTTTGACAATTAATTGTTTTTGCCAAGATTCGGGCACAGGTTGTTTTACCAATCCCTCGCGGACCACAAAATAAAAATGCCTGAGCTAAAATATTATTTTTGATGGCATTCTTCAGGGTAGAGGTAATTGAGTTTTGCCCGACCACGGTGTCGAATGTGGCCGGCCTGTACTTTCGTGCAGAAACAATAAAATTTTCCATAATCAGTTTCGGGTATAATTTTCTGTTCAAAAATAAGAAAAAAACAGCATTACTAACGCAATTAGATGATTAATGACAGATTCGATATTGCTAAGTTAACTGAGATAGGAGAGAATGAAAAATGAATAGGAATTTGCAATGATTAGTAGTTTTTCAAACTTGGATTTTGCTTTATTTTAAGGCCACTTGTTTACTTGCTAAGTAATTTAAGAACTATCTTTGTTTGAATTAAACACATTTTATCGAGGTAATATGATTCTTGTTTATTCAGATGTTAACTCTTCACGACTTAAATATGTTTTAAGATTGCTCATTAATGATATTTTAAAGACGGAATATCAAATATGCAATAATCTTGAAGAATTTAATGAGAGCAATGATGCAAAGATCAATTACTCAGATCAGCTTATTCAAAATACAATCTCAATTCGCCCTTCTGATTTACTCTTTGAAACACACATTACTGAAAAGGAGATTATTGTTGAAGAATGGGAAGGGTTATCTGTTTTTTTCCATACAGATAAAAATACAGATGTTCCTTATGATATTTTTTCAGTAATATTTTATTTGGTTTCGAGATATGAAGAATATCTTGTAACCAAAAGCTTGGATCAACATGGTCGTTTTAAGGCAGAATCATCGATCGCTTTTAAAAATCATTTTTTAAATCAGCCTTTGGTTAATCAAATTGCCTTAAAGCTTAAAGAAAAAATAATCTTAAAATATCCTGAAATTACCTTTCTTCAATCTGAATATCAATATATCCCAACCATTGATGTGGATATGGCTTTTTCTTATATAGGGAAGGGATTATGGAGAAATACCGGAGGCATAATCAGATCAATTCTGCAACTAAAACTCAACCAGCTAACTGAGAGATTCAAAGTAATAATGGGCATTATACCTGATCCATTCAATAATTTTGATTTTATCTTTCGAGAGCTTGAGCAAAAGGAATACCATGCAATCATTTTTATGAATCTTGGGAAATATGGCAAATATGATAAAAATATTTCATTTCAGAATTTGAAGTTCTTCCGTTTACTTAAGGACTTAAATGAAAAAGCGCAAGTCAATATTCATCCTTCGTATGCTTCTAATTCTAATTTAAGTTTACTAAATGATGAAATAGCAAAACTCGAGCATATTTTGGGAGGTGATGTCATTAGATCACGGCAGCATTTTCTGATTCTAAACTTACCTGAAACGTACAGAAACCTCATTGACCTTGGAATTATTGAAGACTATTCCCTAGGTTATGCTTCACAGTTGGGATTCAGAGCCAGTATATGTACCCCATTCAGGTTTTACGACTTATTGAATGAAGACGAAACCCGATTGATAATTAGGCCATTTGCGTTTATGGATGGAACGATGACCGATTACCTGAAATTAAATTCGGATGAAATGCTAGAACAGCTCAAACTCATTTCTGATTCAGTGAGAAGGGTAGGAGGAGATTTGATCGGAATTTGGCATAATTCATCGATTGCTGAAAATGAAGAATTAAAAAAACTATTCGTAAAAACATTATCAATTTTGAAATAGATGGAAATACGATATCTGAAAAATCATGAAATTGATAAAGTGAAATGGGATGCATGTATTTCCAAATCATTTAATGGAATTATCTATGCTTATTCATGGTATCTGGATATTGTATGTGAGGATTGGGATGCCTTAATAGATGAAGATTATTTGCGGGTCTTTCCTTTACCGGTGAAACGAAAATTTGGGACCAACCTCATATATCAGCCGTTTTTCACCCAGCAGCTTGGGGTAATTTCACAAAATATACTTACACAGGAGGTGGTTACAGAATTCCTGAATGCCATCCCAAAAACATTTAATTATATTGAAATTCAACTGAATAATTTTAATAAAGTTGATCAAGCTAAATTTGAAATTAAGCCATTTTTAAACCATGAACTGGACTTGATTAATAGTTATGAAAACATCAAAAAAAAATATACTGAGAATTTAAAAAGAAAATTAAAAAAAACTGCTGAATCAGGTCTCTTTATTAACATCAATTCCAGCCCGGATGAAATAATCAAACTTTTTATCAATAATAAGGGAAAGCTTATTCCCCAATTAAAAGAAAGCGATTATATAACACTCCGAAGAATTATTTATACTGCAATTCATCGAGGTATTGCACAAGTTTATGGGGTTTACGATTCAAGAAATATATTATGTGCAGGCGGATTTTTCCTAGTTTCAAATCGGAAAATTACCTTTCTTTTTTCAGGTTTGAGTAAGGAAGGTAAGGAAACGAATTCAATGGCTTTTTTGTTGGATCAAGTGATTAAAATAAATAGCAACCAGCATTTAACCTTCGATTTTGAAGGATCAAACGATCCCGGACTGGCAAAATTTTATAAGAGTTTCGGTTCAAAAGAAATTATTTATTATAATTTGATCATTAATAGATTACATTTAATTTACAAAATTGGATTGAAGTTGTGGCGGATATCTAAGTTGAAGCTATCATGACAAATTAATCGAAGTGATAATTTTCTTTTTATTACATTTGTGAATCACTAAATTTGATGTATATGGTTTATATTCTGGGTAAACATAACAGTTTGTTAAATCAGTTTTTATCTGAGCTCAGAGATGAGCACATTCAACTGGATCGTTATCGCTTTCGAAAGAATCTGGAACGACTGGGTGAGATTTTTGCATATGAAATCAGTAAAAAGCTGGAATATGAGCAAAAAGATGTTACCACACCTTTGGGGGTAGCGAATGTATCTGTATTGTCGGAGCATCCTGTTCTTTCCACAATTTTCAGAGCTGGTTTACCCTTGCATCAAGGGATGTTGAATTTCTTTGATCATGCTGATAATGCATTTGTTTCTGCATATCGCAAGTATCATAAAAATCAAAAATTTGATATTCGGATTGAATATGCATCCAGTCCCGATCTTGATGGTCGAATATTAATTCTTTCGGATGTGATGCTGGCTACAGGAGCATCAATTGTTTTAGCATACAGAGAGCTCCTTCATATGGGAAATCCAAAGCATACACACATTGTGGCTGCTGTTGCAAGTGCAGAAGGGGTTGAATACATTAAGAAAAATTTGCCATCAAACAAAGTTACACTTTGGGTGGGTGCTGTTGATGATGAATTAACTGCTCAATCATACATTGTCCCAGGCTTGGGAGATGCCGGTGATTTGGCTTTTGGTAAAAAAAATAATTCTGATAAATAACATTTATGACAAAATTTCTGATCATAGAAAATATAAAAATTTCGCTCGAGTCTATTCGATCGCATATGTTGAGAAGTATCCTTACCGTTCTGATCATTGCATTTGGTATTATGGCACTGGTTGGTATTCTAACTGCTATTGATTCAATTAAATACTCCTTAACAGATAGTTTTGCGATGATGGGTGCAAATACTTTTACCATCAGAAATAGAGAAATTATTATACGCATGGGAGGTGGAGGTAATGATGCCAAAAGATTTAGGTCTATTTCTATTGATGAGGCAAATACTTTTAAAGAAGAATTTAAAATTCCAGCTTCTGTTTCGGTTTATACCTATGGGACTGGTTCAGCCACCTTAAAATATGAATCTGAAAAAACAGATCCAAATGTTCCGGTAATTGGTTCTGACGATGGTTATTTAATAACTTCGGGATTGGAGATTGAAAAAGGGAGAAATTTCAATATAAATGAAGTGCATTTCGGAAATAACGTGGCTATTATTGGAAGTGAAGTTGCAAAACGATTGTTTAAATCAAAGGTTGATCCCATCGACAAAATAATCTCAATTGGTCCTGGAAAATATAAAGTGATTGGGGTTCTTAAAGAAAAAGGCTCAAGTATTGGTGCAAGTGATCGTTTGGCATTGGTGCCACTGACCAATGTCAGGCAGTATTTTTCCAGAGCAAACATGAATTATACAATAAATGTAATGACATCCAGAGCGGAAGATACGGAGGCTGCAATAGGTGAAGCAACCGGATTATTTCGTGTAATTCGCAAAGATAAGCTTGGAGAAGTAGATACTTTTGGAATAGCCAAAAGTGACCTCATTGCAGATACCCTTATAAGTATGATGAGCTATGTTACCATGGCAGCAACATTTATTGGTTTGATCACGTTACTTGGAGCGGCCATTGGTTTAATGAACATTATGCTGGTATCAGTAACTGAACGAACGAGAGAGATTGGGGTCAGAAAGGCAATGGGTGCCACAAGGATAACAATCAGAAATCAATTTTTTGTTGAAGCTATCGTAATTGGGCAAATTGGTGGTCTTTTAGGAATTGCCTTAGGAATTTTAATAGGGAATGTCCTTTCTTTATCTATTGGAAGTGCTTTTATTGTTCCTTGGTTATGGATTTTATTGGGCGTTGTTTTGTGTTTTATTGTAGCCATTATTTCAGGAATCATTCCTGCAAATAAAGCAGCAAAACTTGATCCAATTGATGCTTTGCGATACGAATAGTATAGGTTAATTGTTTGGTCCAATTATTTTCTCAAAACCGATAAGCTGATCGTAGATCGAACCCGGGTCACGATAATACACAAAAATTGAATATTCATTATTGGTTTCATAATGACTGCCCTCGGTTAGTAAAACGTTACCTGATGATTCACCGATTTCTTTAACAAAGTATTGATAATCATAATAACCTTGCTTTAAAAACAGAAGGCCTTCGAAACTGCCATTTCCGGCATTAAAAATCAGTTTGGTATTTTCACTAGGCAACCCTTCAGTTAGTTCTCCAGCAATAAAAATATCTTTATTCAACAATTCAGGTGTAGCTTGAAGGCTAAAATGAACCCAACAATAATTTGCTTCCGTCGAACTATTTTCTTCATCCTCGGTTTTAATGAGCTTTTTACCATTTAGGTCGTTCTCAAACGTATAATTATTCCTGTTTCTTGCTTTATCTTCATAAAGCGAAACATGATAACCATCCCTCAAGTATTCAATTGCATCAATGTTTATTGCTTTATATTTTAAACTTTTAATGTTGAGCGGTCTAAATTCATTACCTCCATAAAAAATACTTTTATTATTGAAATGATAATCCAGTACATCACCTTGATTCCTTACCGGGTTAATATCAGTAATCATATTATCATCCCTGTTATTTTGTTTTATAATAATCTTTAATGATGCTGCAGGATTTGGAATATAAACATTCTTAAGAAAAATTTTAAATCCAATTTCTTGCTTTTCTAATTTCGATTTTAGGGCGAGAGGAGGTTTAATACTTGCCTCAATTTTTATTTCAGGATTCACAATGCTGAATTTTCTCATAAAAGCAAGCTCATTTTGATTTACATCTTCAAAAACCTTAATAATGTAGTTACCCGATTTGGTCAAACGAAGATAGTCCGTAGGAAAAATCAACTCATAATGAATATAAGGAGTTGTGGTATTTAGTGAGAATTGATAATCGCTAATCTGATCGTTTGCGAATCCATCGATATATTCGGCCGTCATTAGTTCAGAAGGCTCCCAGTTTGAATTACAATGCACAATGGTATAATTATAACTTTTAACTTCATCTTCCAGATCATCAAAAGCAAGTAGGAGCTTTTCATCGGTATTAAGCTGAATAATGGGATCGGACAATTCAAATCCATATTGGTGAAGGATTACAGATTTAATGTTATTCTTGTCATTAACAATAGGTTTATCAATAGAGAATGAATTAATTACCGTTGCCATCGTTGATTTATTTCCTGTAAAAGAAAACAGTAACGCAACTAAAAACATGATAAATGTCATCCGAAAAGCTTGTGAATAAGTTCTAATGTTTAGGTAAGCCATTTCTATAAGTTATATTTTTGCGCTAAATTTATAGCTTTTTAAAGCTTATTTATATAAAATTAAAAATAAGGTGTTATTTTACACTTTACTTAATGCAAAACAGAATAAGTTGAGGTTTATTTTGTAAAATTGTATTTTTTATATTGACATTAAATAAATGCCGAAAATGATAAAAATTAAGAAGGGGTTGGACATCAAATTAATAGGTGAGGCTGAAAGAGTAGTAGCCGAACTTGATGTCAAAAATTTCGCCATTAAACCAACCGATTTTATTGGCGTATTCCCTAAAATGATAGTAAAGGAAGGTGATTTTGTAAAAGCAGGGTCGCCTTTGTTTTTTGATAAATATAGAGATAACATTCAGTTTACTGCCCCGGTGAGCGGGAAAATTACTGAATTGAAAAGAGGGCCTAAGCGTATCTTACTTGAAATAAAGATAGAGGCAGACGGTAAAAATGAATACATTGATTTTGGAAAAGCAAATCCTAAAAATCTGGATAAAAAAGAGGTGATTGCTAAATTGTTGGAAAGTGGTACATGGCCGTTTATTCGTCAACGACCTTATTCTATCATTGCAAATCCTAACGATGAACCAAAAGCCATTTTTATTTCGACTTTTGATTCAAGTCCTTTGGCATCTGATTATGACTTGTTAGTTCATGGTCAGGGCGAAACATTTCAAGCCGGACTTGACGCGTTAGTTAAGCTGACTAAAGGTAAGATTCATCTGAATGTGAATAAGCTGGCAGCCCCTTCAAAGGTATTTAGTAATTCAAAAAATGTTCAGATAAATGAATTTTCAGGACCTCACCCTGCAGGAAATGTTGGGACTCAAATTGCGCATATAGATCCGATTAATAAAGGAGATATTGTTTGGTACCTTTATCCGCAGGATGTTTTAACAATCGGAAGATTATTTTTGGAAGGCAAATATGACACAACCCGATTAATCGCTTTTACAGGCTCTGAGGTTTTAAGTCCTAAGTATTATAAAACCAAGTTGGGAGCAAGTGTCGAACCATTTGCCCACCATAATGTTACGGATGTAAAGAAGCGTTATATCAGCGGGAATGTATTAACAGGTACAAAAATTGAGAGTACCGGTTATGTTTGTTCATACCACACTCATGTAACTGTTATTCCTGAAGGTGATCAACATCAGTTTATGGGATGGTTAATCCCAAGCCCTAAGAAACATAGTTTCTATCGAACCGCTCTTTCATGGATGACTCCAAATAAGAAATTCAAATTAAATACCAATCTTAATGGTGGTATTCGGGCTTTTGTTATGACTGGTGAGTTTGAAAAGGTTTTCCCTATGGATATTTATCCAATGCAATTAATTAAAGCCATTATGGTGGAAGATATTGATTTAATGGAAAACCTGGGAATTTATGAAGTGGATGAAGAAGATTTTGCATTGTGTGAATATATCAGTACTTCTAAAATCGAAATCCAATCTGTTGTTCGACATGGTTTGGATATGATTAGAAAGGAAATGAGTTAAAATATTGTTTAACCATTATATATATTAATGAAAGCACTTAGAAAAATATTAGATAATATAAAACCGCATGTTCAAAAAGGTGGAAAATTTGAAATGTTCCGCTCTACTTTTGACGCCATGGAAACTTTATTTTTTGTACCCGATCATGTAACCCTCAAGGGAAGTCATATTAGGGATGGGGTTGATATGAAAAGAACGATGATTACGGTTTTCATCGCCTTAATTCCTGCATTACTATTCGGAATGTGGAATGTTGGATTCCAACATTTTCGTTCACTAGGAGAAACAGTTGAATTATGGCCGGCATTTTGGTATGGATTTTTAAAGGTTCTTCCAATCTTAATTGTTTCGTATGTTGTTGGTTTGGGTATTGAAATCATATTCGCTCAAAAACGCGGACATGAAGTTAACGAAGGATTTTTTGTTTCGGGATTATTAATTCCATTAATCCTACCTCCTGATATTCCATTATGGATGGTCGCAGTTGCAACAGCTTTTGCAGTAATTATTGGTAAAGAAGTTTTTGGTGGAACAGGGATGAATATCCTTAATCCGGCATTAACTGCCCGCGCATTCTTATTCTTTGCCTATCCTTCATTTATGTCGGGTGATAAAGTTTGGATATCTAATATGCCTGACGGTATATCTGGAGCAACTCCTTTAGGAGAGGCATTGGTTGGCCATTTGGATAAATTACCAAGTCCAATGAATATGATTATTGGAACGATTCCTGGTTCAGTAGGTGAAACATCAGTTATTGCAATTGGTATTGGTGCATTAATCCTTTTATATACAGGTGTTGGAAGTTGGCGGATTTTATTTTCAACTATTGCAGGAGCATTGGCCATGGGCTTACTTTTTAATTTGTGGGGTTTAAATGACTATATGAATCTTCCACCTTATTATCATCTAATAATGGGAGGTTTTGCATTTGGCGCAGTTTTTATGGCAACTGATCCTGTGACAGCAGCACAAACCAATAAAGGAAAATACATTTATGGATTCTTAATCGGAATGATGGCTGTACTAATCAGGGTATTTAATCCGGCTTATCCCGAAGGGATGATGCTTGCCATTTTGTTAATGAACGTATTTGCACCACTTATCGATCATTATGTGGTAGAATCTAATATCAAAAGACGACTTAAACGTGTTAAGGCTTAATTATTAAGAGAAATAAAACATAAACTTATGTATAGTAATTTTTATATTTTTCGATATGCAAGTGTGATGGTGATCATTGTGGCTGCCGTATTATCTTCGGCTGCAATGTTTCTAAAACCTTATCAGGAGCGCAATGAGGCAATTGAAAAGATGAAAGGAATTTTGGCCTCAGCCAAGATTGATGCTACAACTGAAAATACGATTGAACTTTATGAAAAAAACGTAAACGAAGAGATCGTAATTAACAATGTTGGCGACATAGTATCAATATATAAAAACGGCAAGTTTGAAACCGGAGAAATCCGAGCCTTTAATCTTGACCTTAAAAAGGAATTGTACAATAAAAGCAAAGGAAAGGATTTCAATATTCCATTATTGGTTTCTGAATCCAACGGGGTTAAAACATATATTATTCCACTAAGAGGAACAGGTCTTTGGGGCCCTATATGGGGAAACATTGCCGTAAAGGATAATTTCAGTACTGTCATAGGAGTGACCTTTGGCCATAAGGGCGAAACTCCAGGTTTGGGTGCCGAGATTGCAACAAAGGATTTTCAAGCACAATTTGTTGGAAAAGAACTTTTTGAAAATGGTAAATTCCAATCGATAAATGTGGTAAAAGGCGGAATTGTTAATTTACCCGATAACATGAAAATTCATGGAGTAGATGCTATTTCAGGGGGTACGATTACAAGTAATGCTGTAACTGCAATGCTGGCTAATTGTTTAGAAAACTATGTTCCATTTATTACTAAAAATAACTAAGCAATGAATGTAGAGAAAAAAGAAAAAGAAGCTTTGTTTTCGATAAAAAATCGAAAACTCTTGATAAATCCTCTTCATAAGGATAATCCAATAACGATTCAGGTTTTGGGGGTTTGTTCAGCGTTAGCTGTTACTGCTAAAATGAAGCCTGCCTTTGTAATGACTTTATCTGTAATGGCAGTTGTAGCGGTTGCAAATGTGCTGATCTCAATCATGAGAAACGGAATCCCACCGCGGATCAGAATTATTGTTCAACTTGTGGTAATTGCCGCACTTGTAATACTTGTTGATCAGGTTTTAAAAGCTTTCGTTTTTGACATTAGTAAACAACTCTCAGTTTTTGTTGGATTGATTATAACCAATTGTATACTTATGGGTCGTTTAGAGGCTTTTGCAATGGCTAACAAGCCTTGGCCTGCATTTTTGGACGGTTTGGGAAATGGATTCGGCTATGGCTGGATTTTAATCGCAGTATCTTTTTTTCGGGAGCTTTTAGGATCTGGGACAGTTTGGGACTATCCCATCATGGAAAATCTGGGCGTTTACAATTTTGGATACAAAAATAATGGGTTAATGATCTTGCCTCCAATGGCCTTGATTATTATCGGAATCATTATCTGGGTTCAGAAATCAAAAGACAAATCATTAATCGAAGAAAAATAGTCAATAAAATAACAAATAGGTTATGCAAGAATTATTTAACATTTTCATAAAATCCGTCTT
>Ga0268284_1000422_pt1 | contig 29671 bp, 40 predicted proteins | sample saktaG_14_FD_190137 | JGI IMG/M metagenome (GOLD analysis project Ga0268284, IMG submission 190137) | Saline water microbial communities from Sakinaw Lake, British Columbia, Canada - sak_2013_06_06_40m | ecosystem: Environmental > Aquatic > Non-marine Saline and Alkaline > Saline ...
CTTCGATAAGATCAAAAAGTTTTAAAATAGAACTAACAAAAAAAGCGCATGAAGATAGTCCATCATGAACAATATCTTCTCTTTTTCCATTTACTAAAGCATAATAATTATTCCAGATTACTGATCCACAAGAGTTATTTATCATTGCCAGATAGGAATCTTTTAAAAGTGTTTTTACTGAAAGTTTTTTAGTTTTAGCCATAATTATAAATTGTTATAAATTTCAAATATTGTTTTCATTATTATTAATATAACTCGAAGCCCTTTCTAAGATTATACTTTCATCATAATCAGTTTTTTGTAATGTTTCTGATTGTTCTTTCATCTTTTGAATAAGAAAATTTATGTCCTGCCATTCAATTATCCCCAATTGTTTTTCGAACTTATCTGGATGTGTAATTTTGCTTTGATCTGATTTTTCTAACTTACACAGAAAATAAATCGTCGTTTTTTCAATTTCAACTCCTTCCCAGTTTATAAAATGACTAATAATTGTGCCTATAAACTGGATGTTTATAGCCTCAACACCAAATTCTTCCATTAATCCTCTCTTTAAATTTTCTTCAAGAGATGTATTTGGCCTGATAGTTTCTCTCATTAAAGAATAAATATCACAATTATCTCTTACTTTGGGAAAATGAGAACAAAGAACCTGCTTTGTATCGTTAAAAACAACTACCCCAATAGATAAATGAAACGGTTGCTTTTTATTCCCTATAAAATAATTATAGTCTATTTCCTTCATTTTAATCTATTCTTTAATTAATTTTTTGTCGCTTTTTGGAGATTGTAAAAAATTTTTCCCACTTACTATTTTTTTGCCTGTTTTACTTTCTAATTCTTTGCGCGCGTTTTTAGCAACGCGACCGCCTTTTTTAGCAGGAGTTTTATTTTCTTCCAAACCTTTTGTTTCCATAGTTTCCGCGATTTGACGTGTAGAAAGTTCCGCGAGCGCCGTAAAAATTAATTCCGCGTCAGACATATGATCACGTAAGTTTTGTGTTTTTAATTTTTTTAAATTTTTATGCTCTTTTACCGACAAATCGCTCCATTCTTGATGGATAATATTTGTCAAAATAGCGTATTCATCTTTTTCCTTAACCTCATTATCCTTCCAGTAATCCGTCAGCTTATTTCTGATTTCCTGCCCCATCATTCTTTGCTGAATCCATGTTTGACTTCGGCCCATCCTTTGCCAATAATCCCGACTACGATTAAGCGCTTTTTCAGGATCGCTTATTTCTTGCATTCGCTCATATCCAACTTTGGCAAGCCAAAGTTTAATCGGTTCAGCTTTTGGACTTGGAACAGATTGAATAAGACGCAACAATGTTTCTACATCAGCCGCATCAGTTAAATAAAATTTTCCATCCAACGCCTCAAATTTCAGCTGGTGACAATTTGACACCGACTCATTTTCCTCTTTTTTAAGCCTTTCTTTCAGCTTATTCCAATATTTTCTGGCGGTTTGATAATCAGCTTGTTGAATTAGCGCTTGAATAATATCCACTACCGAAAAATACCATTTTTCTTTTTTTTCGTCCCAAAGCCGGCGAATTTTTTTACCTTCAAAAATTGTGATTTGTTTATTGTTTATTTTTTTGTTTGGCATAAAATGATTTTTTATTTTAAAATTATCCCACACCGTTTTTCTGAATATATTATATCATAGAAAATTCACATCCGCAGTATTTTTGACGATAAAGATTATATTTTTTAGAGAGCTCTAATCCAATATTATATACTTTATTAGGGTCTATATTTAATATTTTGTAGGTTAATTGATGTTTTTTTGCTAATTTTTTGGCATACTTGTTTATATAATCAACATTTTTAAAACGATTTACACTTAAAGTAGTATTGAATTCATTAAAATTATTCTTTTTAGCAAATTCAACAGTTTTTTCTAAACGAAAACGAAAACAATTTAAACATCTGTTACTATTTTCTAAATATTCTTCTGGTAATTGAGGTAATGATTTTTTAATATATTCTAACCACTCATTGTGTTTATATCCTCCATTAACAAATTTTAATTTATAGATTTTAGCTATTTTTTCTACATCTTTTAATCTTTTATCATATTCTTCCTTTGGATAAATATTAGGATTATAAAAATACAAAGTAATGTCTTTTACTCTTTTTTCTTTTAATAAATATTCAATTATTGGCAAAGCGCAAGTAGCGCAACAGATATGAAGAAGCATATTAAATATTACTTCGCAATATTTTAATTAATCTCATCATAAATCTTAAATTATGAATTGTAGCTAATCTAAGATAAAGTGATTCTTTTACAGAATATAAATGACGAAGATATGCTCTAGAAAAATTCTGACAAGTATAACAATCGCAATTTTTATCTATCGAATTATTATCTGTCTTAAAACAATTATTAGATATTCTCAAACATCCTTTTTCAAATTCTGATTTAAACTTTATCTCACCTTTTTCTGAAAAAATTTCACCACTGTAAAGAGAGCCATGCCTAGCTGTTCTTGTAGGCCCAACACAATCAAACATATCCACTCCCCTTTTTACTACTTCAATTATATCAAAAGGTGAAGATCCTAATCCCATGGTATATCTAGGTTTATCTTCAGGTAAAAATTTTTGAAGATAATCTAAAATTTCTAAAGTTTTTGGCATATTGTAACCAATTGTTTCTCCTCCTAAAGCTATTCCATCAAAATCAAGACTCGTAATAAATTTAGCCGACTCTTTTCTTAAGTCTTCAAAAAGACCACCTTGAATAATGCCAAAAAGTAAGGGTGGTTTTTTACCATCATTAATATAATGATTACTAAGCTCTTTGTGTTTTTTTAATGATCTTTCTGCCCAACGATGAGTTCTTTGCATTGCCTTTTTTGTATATTCTTTATCCTCAGAATCAGGGCCACATTCATCAAAAGCCATAATAATATCAGAACCTAATTTATGTTGAATCTCAATTGATTTTTCAGGTGTAATTAAGTGTTTTGAACCATCAATTGGAGAAGAAAATTCTACCCCATTTTCACTAATTTTAGCTAGGTTTTGTCCATTTTTTGTCCTGTTTTTACTAAAGCTCCATACCTGAAACCCTCCAGAATCACTCAGAATAGGCCCAGGCCAGCCCATAAATTGATGAATACCTCCCAAGTCATTAATTAGATCCTCGCCTGGCTGCAGGTGTAAATGGAGCGTGTTAACTAAAAGTATTTCTATGCCAATTTTACTCAAATCATCGGGCCCAACAGCTTTAACTGTTGCCTGTGTTCCTGGGGGCATAAAAATTGGAGTTTTAATAATACCATGATTAGTTTGTAGTTCACCTAAACGAGCTTTATCAATCTTAGATTTTTTAATGATTTTAAGCATATATTATTTTATAAACATTGCATCTCCAAATGAGAAAAATCTATATTTTTTTTCGATAGCTTCTTGGTAAGCTTTTAGAATGAAATCTCTTCCAGCAAAAGCAGAAACTAACATTAATAGAGTTGATTTAGGAAGATGAAAATTTGTAATTAAAGAATCAATAAATTTGAATTTATATCCAGGATAAATAAATAAATCCGTCCAACTGTGCTTTGCTTCTAATTGTGTTTTATTAACGCAACTTTCTAGAACACGGGTTGCTGTAGTCCCAATAGCAATAATTCTTTTTCCTTTGGATTTTGCTTCATTTAATATTTTAGCAGTATTTTCAGAAAGCTCAAAAAGCTCTGAATGCATCTGATGTTTTTCAATCTCCTGTGTTTTTACTGATAAAAAAGTTCCTAATCCCACATGCAAGGTAACAAATTGTGTATCAATCCCCTTTTCTTTAATTTTTTTAAAAAGATCTTCTGTAAAATGAAAACCAGCAGTAGGAGCAGCAATTGATCCTTCTTTTTCAGCATAGATTGTTTGATATTTTGAAAAAGAATGTTTTGTAGGATTAGTAATATATGGAGGTAAAGGAAATTGTCCTAATGATAAAATTTCTTTTTTTAAAGCATCCCCTTCTAAATTAAAAGATATAATTCTTTCATAATTTAAAACCTCTTTTATCTCACCTCTTAATGATTTATTGAATTCAATAATTTGCCCTTGTTTTAACTCTGATTTTCCAATGATTACCCATTGCTTAGTCCATGAGAGAAAATCAAAAACTTCCTTATCTTTAGGGCGAATGAGCAGAATTTCCGCTTTTCCATAGCCTGGAATTTTTTTTCCATATAAACGCGCTGGCACTACTTTGCTGTTATTAAATACCAAAACATCATTATCAGATAAATAATTTAAGATTTCATAGAATTTTTTATGCTCTATTCCTTTACTTTTTCTATCTAATATTAAAAGACGCGAGTGGTCTCGCGGCTCTATTGGTTCTTGAGCAATAAACTTTTTTGGCAAATGATAATCGAAAAGAGAAATATCCATATTAAATCACTCTTTACAACAATCCATTATATTTTTAATAATACCGCCTAATTTATCAAAAACATTAAATTTTTTTCCTTTTTCTATTTGAATATTATTAGTTTTTTCTTCGTCTCTTTGCTGGACATCTTTTACATCTATTAGATTTAAATTTAATCCCCAAAATATATTCCAAAGCGCATATGCTTTATTGAATAAGTCTTTTGCTTCTTTTTCCTCATTATTCCCCAATTTCTTAGTTCCCACCTCCATTAAACGCATACTTGTGGATAAAAGATGTTTTGAAATACACCAAATTTCACCATCAGGATTTTTAACGATCTTTGCTAATAACTCTTTACGAGAATTTCTAACTTTATTAAGTAGATCAAGATACTTTCCATTTTTTGTTTTTTCATAAGTAAAAAACAAATGTTCCTCTGTAGAAATTAAATTCATAACAGCAATCCCCAAATCTTCCTTAGATGATAGATCCAAAGCATTTCCTTCCTCCTTCAGCTTTTTAATCTTATTAAATAAATCTGAAACTTTTTGTTCTTCAATATTCATATTAAATATAAATTTCTAATTTAACAAAATAATTCAATTATAAAACTTGCAATAATCAAACCAATAATTGGAATAATAACCTTTTGATAATGAAAATAAACCTTTTTATTATGTTTATCTATTACAAAAAGATTTGCTTTATCCACTAAGAAAAGCGTCAAAATTCCCAAAACTGAACCACAAATTATTTCAGGAAAACCACATATACTACAAATAGTATACTTACTAAAGTTCATTAAAATTGGTAAGAAAGATAGAATCCAGGAACTAAGAAAAATGACCCAGAAACTAAATGGAAAACTTTTACCTTTTTTATCTAAAAAGATATTAAATTGGATTGAAAAAGATAAAATAAGCGCTCCAATCCATAGCCCTAAAGTCATATCATCTATACCAAGCCAACGGGAAATTCCTAATCCACTAGCGATTCCTATAGCACATATTGGTCCACACATAATATTTATATTAATTAACAATTAACAAATAACAGCAAGTAATTAGCATTGTATATTATTTTTAAAAATTTGTAAAGAAAAAAGGGCGTCTAATCTTAGTGATTTCTGACGCCCTAATACCACATACCTCCTTTTTCTAATTTTCTTATAATTTTGATTGTAATACTTTCTGTATATCTTTCTAACCTCTTCTGGGTTAAGAAGATAAATTTTGCTATTTTTGTATCTGGAAAAGAATTAATCAACAAATCCAAGAAACAATGCATTAAAACATATATGATCAATCCAGTATAAAATACAAAAACAGCAATTTTCCTAATAATCCTTCTTAGCACTTTCAAATCCTCCTTTCATTATTAATATTTTATCAAATAACTGACAATATGATACCACTTGGTCAAACGATTGTCAATCTCATTTATTTTGTTCCGTGAGCCATTTATCAGCATCTAAAAGGGCCATGGCACCTAAACCAGAAGCAGTAATCGCTTGTCTATATTTAACATCACAAACATCTCCTGCGGCAAACACTCCATCAATAGAAGTTTTAGTATTTTCCTTTACTTTAATATAACCATGATCATCTAAATCAAGTTGATTCTGGAAGATATCAGTTACTGGTTTATAACCAATAGATATAAACAATCCATTTAATTCTAAGAATCTTTTTTCTTGTGTATTCACGTCTTGCATATAGATTCCTTCTAAAGAACCTTCCCCTTTAATTTCTGAAACAATGTTATTGTAAATAAATTCTATTTTAGAATTATTAAGAACTTCCTCTTGTAATTTTTTAGATGCTTTTAATTCATTCCTGCGATGAATAATAAAAACCTTTTTTGCATATTTAGTTAAAGTAATAGCGTTTTCCATTGCGCTATCGCCTCCTCCTACAACACCTACGATTTTATCTTTAAAGAAAAAACCATCGCATACAGCGCAAACAGAAATACCATGTCCAATTAATTCCTGCTCATTTTTTAAACCAAGCCATCTAGCAGAAGCTCCAGTAGCTACAATTACAGCTTTTGATAAATATTCTTTGTTATCTGTTTTTACAATAAAAGGTTTCTTTTTAAAATCTACAGAAATCACATTTTTTTCAATCATTTCTATATCAAATTTTTTAACCTGCTCTGCCATTTTTTTTATAAGCTCTGGTCCTGTTATTTTGTCAGGAAAACCTGGGAAATCATCAATCTGTTCACTAAGCATTAATTGACCCCCTAAAGCTGGGCCAGTAAATAACAATGTTTTAAGCTTTGCTCTACCAGCGTAAATACCAGCTGTAAGACCAGCTGGACCACCACCAATAATAATAAGATCTTTAATATCCATAATTCTTTTATTTTAACACCCTTAAGCCAAAAATAAAAGGAAAACAGGTATCAAAGACACCTGCTTTCCCGGTGATCCTGTCTCTTGCAAGCAAGAAACAGGAAGCCCCACCGTTGACGATCTTACGACCGCCTAAATAATTATAACAAAGAAAAAAGAAAAAATCAATACATATCGCATAATTAGCAATAAAAGATTTTCAATGTTAAAATATTATTATATTTATAACCATGATTCAAATTAAAGAATTTATCAAAAATAAAAAGGTATTAGTAGTAGGATTAGGAATATTAGGCGGAGGCGTATCTATTTGCTTATGGTTTTTAAAGCATAAAGCTAAGCTTACTATTACTGATTTAAAATCAAAAAAAGATTTAGAAAAATCATTAAGAAAATTAAAAAAATATTCTTCTAATATAAAGTTAGTATTAGGAAAACATAATAAAACTGATTTTAAAAATAATGATATTATCGTTATAAACCAAGGTGTGCCAATAAAAAATAATCCATATCTTAAAATTGCTAATCAAGCAAATAAATTAATAGAAAATGAGATGAGTCTGTTTTTTAGATTTAATAAAAATCCAGTTATAGCAGTAACTGGCAGTTGGGGAAAAACCACAACCGCCAATTGGATTGGTCATCTTTTACGTGGAAAATATAATAATGTTATTGCCGGCGGAAATACGCCAGACAATCCAGTTCTTTCGTTTTTAGATAAATTGAAAATTAATAACCCAATAGTTTTAGAATTGCCTAGTTGCTCATTAGAATTAGTAAAACTAAAATACAAAGCTCCAAAAATAGCCATTATCACTAATTTATATAGGAACCATTTAAATCGTCATGGTACTATCAAAAATTATGCCTCGGCAAAATCTCATATTTTTCAAAATCAAAAAGATACTGATTATCTAATACTAAATTATGATAATAAATGGACTAAATTTTTCCTTTCCCTAAAACCAGCTAGTCAGGTTTATTTTATTTCGCATAATCCCCTACCTAAAGAGAAAAATGGGATTTTTAATAAAGATAACAAAATCTATTTCCAAGAGAATAAAAAGAAAAAATTAATATTTAATGCAAGTAGTTTTTCAAAACATTGGGGAGAGCATAATGTAGATAATTTGATGACTGCTGTATTAGCATCTAAATTATTTGGCTTAACTCTCTCTCAAATTAAAAAACGAATTAATTCATTGCCTCAAGTCAAATTCCGTCAAGAAAAGGTTTTTCAGAGCAAAAAACTTCTTGTTATTAATGATAGTAGTGCTACATCACCAGATGCTACTATTAGTGCTTTACAAAGATTTGCACATCAAAAAAACACAAATCTTATTTTAATCACAGGAGGAACAGATAAAAACTTGGAATATGATGAATTAGCCAAAAGAATAAAAAGAGATATATTGCCTAAGAATCTAGTTATTCTTAATAGTTCTGCAAGTAAAAAATTAGTAAAAGAATTAAATAAAATAAAATACTCTAATAAATACTTTGTTTTTGAATCTTTAAAAGAATGTTTTTGTTATAGTATTTATCAAAGAAAACAAAAAAAGAGAAATATTGTTCTCTTTTCTCCTTCTGCAGCAAGTTTTGAAAAGTTTAAAAATGAATTTGATCGCGCTGAACAATTTAATGAATTGATCAAAAGATTAAAATAATAAAAATAAAAGGGAGGTGAGTCCTCCCTTATTTGTATACTTTATATATTGAGATAAGATTTGAAAAAAATACTCCAATATATAAAACGATACAGAAAAGAAAAAAGTTAGGTAGTAAATCTTCATATTTCTTCCCTGGCAGTAACGTTAAAGTTATTCCAATGATTATTATAACCAAAGACCCTATAAACATAACGATCACCGTCTTTTCTTATATAAATTCAAAACTAATGGTACTACTATAAAAAGAAATACAGCATATATTAAAATCCTCACCACCGACTGCGCAAAGGTCAATCCTGCTTCTATCATGCCGTTCACCTCCAATGACATTTTGCCCCACCTTTAAGTAAGAACATAAGAAATAAAAATTCTTTTATTATTTTTAAAATTTTCCTCTTTGTTATTTTCATTTTCTTATCCTCTCTTTATAATCTTTAATCAATTCAAATATACCTATAAACAATTCGGAACAAAGTAAAATTAAAAAACTTCCTAAATTACGGGCAAAAAACAATAATAAAAAAATGGTTATTAGTAAAATCAACACTACTTCATTGCTTTTTACTTTCTTTTGATCTACTCCTATATCCGTTACTGATTTATTTCTCAATTTATTCTTATCGTCGAAATAGTCAAATGAAATCAAATTCTGCCATTCTATTTTTCTCATTTTTTTACTCTCCCTTTTTCTTTATTTTTATTTTCTGATTTATCACCTTTCTTAAGTAAGGCCTTATTGTCTTATAAGCCTCATTTAAATCTGCACTTGCTACTCTAATTACCTCTGACTCATATTTTTCTGGCACTTCAAATATCTTAAGTACGTCAAGCCAACCATTTGTTCCAGGACCATTCTTGGGACCTAATTCTCCTTGCCCCCTTTTTTTATAAAGGAAAGTGATCAAATCGTACTGGAACATAAAATGAATTCTCATGTCTTTTGGACTTAATTCAATTACACACAAATCTATAAAAACCTTCCGTTTGCCGTTCAAACACCCTCTAAAACAAATCACAAAATACTCTTTCATAATTTTCCCTCTCCTTTTCTTTTTTTTATTAATTCAGCTTAATACTGAACTTCAATATTTCTTTTTTCGCCTTTTATCACTAATTTTCCAAAATTATCAATTAGTAATCGAATTGAGGCATATCCTGGAGTGGCTGGAATAACAATCAAAAAATTGTCTCCATGCTTCAATTCAATCAAATCTACCCCTTCAATCTTTTCTAACTTATAATTTCTTCTTATTTTCATTGCATCCTACCTTCCTTTCTTTTATTTTTTAGTTATCAAAGAACTATATTATCATTATATAACATTACATAATTTAAGTCAATAATCTTATAAAGCAACAAAAAATGACCATATAATGGTCATTTTTTTAGTATTCTATATTTATAAGAATCTATGCTATAGATTTTTCAATTATAGCATTTGGCTCTTCAATTATTGTACCAAAATCATCTTTTTTTGTTTGAATTACTTTACCATCTAATTCTATTTCTGTAACACCATTCTCATTAAATACAATTCCTTTTGCTTCGAGAAATGTTTTGAATTCTTTGTCATTCATATCTCCACCACTATATTTTATCCATTCTTCTGATGTTATTGTTGGGGTATTTTTTTTCTTTTCAGGGGTTAGAATACTTTCAAAACCCATTTTAAAACTCATATTGTTTTATTTATAAATTAATTATAAGGATATACATCGACCATTTAAAATTATATAAAAATCATATCATAATAGAGACTAACGGTCAATACGAAAATTACCTTTATTTTTTTTAGTTTTTCCATAACCCTTTGATATAAATCGTACCCTCTTTTCCTTAATATCTATTATCTGGTATTTAAAATAAAACCCTATCCCTCCTATTGTTTCACAATAAATTTTTAAAATTTCTCCATTTAATTCTTTCGGATTCTTTATTTCATTATCAGATTTTTCCACAATTTTTATAAACAACTCATCTTGTAAACCAATCTGGTGATTTTGATATTTTACAATTTTAAAATTATTGCTCTCAACATATATATTTAAAGCAACATCGTCACCTTCATTACGAATCTGTAAAAAATAATTAGAATCAGCAATCAGATAATCGTCTTGTTTAATTTTTTGTTGCTTATCTCTAGAATATTCTTTTATGCCTTTAATGTCTAAAATTAAAATAGGTTCCCGTCTTTTATTTTTTATAAAACGAATTGATAATAAAGAAATAATAATTGGTGAAAAAAATTGTATAACTTGAACTAACCCAGGATTCTGGCTTAACCAATTTTTAATTTGTTCAATATACATAATATTCTTATTATCCTAATTATATACTATATTCTATCAAAAAAAATGCTGCTACTTTTTGGAGCAAGCTCCTCAAAGCAACAGCATCTTTAGTATAGCAAAGAAAAATGATTTGTCAAGCCCTATGCTTTCTTAATTTAAAAACATCATCTAAAATCGATTTTAACTCATTGGAAGTAATTCTTTTCTGCACATAAAGAAAAAATTCATCAAGATTAGAATAATTCATTCTTTCATATAAATTTGCTTGCAAAGCCATTTCTAATCTATCTACTTGTTTAACAAACTTTGCTTCAGGACTTTCTTCTCGCTCAACTTCTAACCAAAGATTAATATATTTTTCAGGGTTGGATAAATGTGAAAATACTTTTTGAACAGCGTCATGCTCTTTTATAAACCTATCTTTTGAACTTATGTCTTCTCTTGGTGTAATGTCTCCAGCGTAAATCTCACCTAAATCATGCAATAGGCCTAATCTCATAACCCTTTGTGAATCTAAATCATGCCTATATTCTTCTGCAATAATATACCCTAATAAAGCAACTCCAAAGGAATGATCTGCGACTGTTTCACAATCTAATTCTGAAACTCCCTTATCTAACCAACCTTGTCTATATAAATTCTTCAATTGAGCAAATTCAAAGAATAATTCTATTATCGGATGAGTTTTTTCTGATAATAATCTTTTTGTATGATTACCTTTATTCATACTTTTTATTCTACCAAAAAATCGCCTCTTTGGCGATTTTAATTGTGTATTTTAAAAACGGAGAAAAATGTTAATAATTATTTGACATCCGCATCAATGCGACTTAATTATTTCTTTACTTTCTTTTTTACAACTGATGGTTTTGTATTTGCGATAGCTTCTACTGCTTTAATAAGCTGATCCATTTTTACATTCAATATTTCTAACTGCTTCAACTCATCCTTATTTTCTTTACTAACATTACTATCAATATTAGTTCTGACAGGAGTTGAGAATCTACCACCCCCTCTACTATTTTCAGTTTCTTGCTTACTTCTAAAACAAACATCACAATACACTGGCTTACCCTGAGTTGGACGAAAAGGAACTTCGCAAGGCTTTCCACATTGATCACAAACTGCTTGGTACATAGTAACTGGACCACGATCTCTACCTCCTGATCCACCCCAGCTTTTCTTAGGAAAACTTGGTCTGCCTTCATCTCTTCTACTAAATCCGCCTCCACGACTTCCACTAGAACGTGCTCCTCTGTCTTGTTTAAAATCTCCCATATGTTTATATATTAGTTATTATTATAATGCATAGAATATACACTATTTTTATTTAAAAGACAAATGGGAAAATGTAATATAAGGATAGTTCCAAATTAGTGAGGCTTTTGACTAATAATTGATTTATCCAAAACACTCTTGAGCCGTTCTATTTCTTTGTTAGAATATTTAGTAATTTTCTCTGAAATCCTCCATTTTCCTCCATATATGCTTGCAAGAACTAAAAGAGCATCATTGATTGTTTTTGTTTTCTTAACAAGAATTGATTTCTTGTTTTTAAAAAATTGCCATACTGTAGGATCTAATATATAAACTTCCTTATCGTGAACTAGAAGTAAATCATGAAATCGTTTTCCAATCTTCCCTTTTGCAATATACATATCTGCTTTAGGCAATTTTTTTAGAAACCATTGAGCCAACATTCGGGAAACTTCACTACAAGCATCGTCGCAAAGCTTAGATAAAGATATTCTTCCATTGTAACCAATCAAACAGAAGACATACTTTTTCCCAGCATTGATTAATTCATTTTTCATAGCTTATAAATATTTTCTGATTCAAATATTTAACATTTGGCAAAACACTCTGGTTAAATACAACCAAGGGCATAAAATCAATTTAATAATTGCAATTTTTCTTCTGCTTCCTTTTTGTTTTTAATTTTCGTAAAGTCTCTATATTGCAGATTTGAGTACAAAATTGGCAGAATTCTTAAAATTTTCTTCTCAGATTCATTTAATTTTATTTCTTTTTGATAAACATTCATAAAATCTTTGACGTATTCCTTTTTGCCCTTTTCAATAAAATACCAAGCTAATACCCAAGACAAATCATCAACTAAATAATTCCCGCCGGCGATATTAAAATCCAAAATGTATTTCTTTCCATTTTTAATAACTATATTTGATTGTGCCAAATCATTGATAAATGTACCAGATCGAAGTTTACTAATGTTTTTAAAATATTCGGCAACAATTTTTTTTCTCAGATTTAACATCGGTAAGATAAATTCTCTACGGGCTCTCTTTGTATGTTTCAAAATATAATCAGTTTTATAAATTGCAACTTGAATTGGGTCATAATAAAACACTAACTTTCCTTTAAAATTCAAACATAATTTATGAATTTTAACGATCCATTTTGCTAAATCAATTATTTGTTTTTTATTTTTAACAACAATCTTTTTCCCACTGATAAATTCATATAGAACACAATACCTTTTTCTGTAATCTGAAATAACGCTGTAATTTCGGCCATTAACTGTCTTAACTATCTTTGGTGTGTTTATACCATTTTTGTTTAGATACAGCACTAAATTAAGTTGATTTTCAAAAATAGCCTTATTCATTTTTCTATTCAATGAGATCTTAAAAACAAATCGATAACTTTTTGTTTTTATAAGAAATATTTTATCTATATGGCCATCAAGATTTTCCAAGGTGAACCCTTGAAGACCATATTCTTTAAGTAATAGTTGCAGAATTTGTTTATTTGAAATCATATTTTATTTAAGTATAAACATAATACTCTTGGTATTCGAGTCACTCCAATACTAAATTGTTTTAGTGGGATATTCGAGCCGTAAAAATTAAAAGTAGTGGTTTAATAGGTAATCCATATCTTCTTTTTCTTTCCATAATCTTTTCATTTTGGGTAACATTTTTTTGTGCATAAAATAGTACGACCTACCATTTGTTTTAAAAATCTTTTGATATGGTTTCCATGTTTCAATTACTAAATTAAAAACTTCTGAAACATTCCAGATATATTTTGGACTTTTATTCTTTAATTCTGTGCCTTCGTTTATACCATATCTGACTTTTATATAATCAAAAAAGATAAAATGAAGCATTTCATGGGCTACTGTTGCAATGTTAAAATTTAAATCTTTTTTTAATCCAGAAAAGTAAAATGTTTTTTCTTTAATATTTTTGGGATACATCTCAAATATGCTTGCAAATCCGATGTATTTTCCTTTTGGCCAAGAATGATTTTTAAAAATTTTACAAATTAATTTGAAATATTTTTTTTCAATGAATTTCCATCTCTTCTCGATATTTTTTACATTTTTGTTTATTTCATTTTTACATAAATCAAACTTATCGTTTACATATTCCGTAATAATCTCTGTCTTCTTTCTCTCAGAAAAATTACTTTTTAAAACATAGAACAGTTTTTTTGGCAAAAACATTTTTAAAAAACCTGAATCGTCAGAGTATTTATTAAATAAGATATAGTTTTTTATATCTTGATTAACGCTAACCACAAATTTAATTTTTGGATTTTTAACGGGCATAAGGGTTATCTGATAATTAATTTTTGGTGGATCGGATGTTTTAAATTAAATACCATTAATATTTTTTTGGAGGATTTTGTTTTATCCCTAAAAGATTCAAATCTTTTTCTTTAATTGCTTTTTCTACTTTATCTATAAAATCATGAAATTCCTTAATATTGATACCACGTTGCTTTATAATTTTATCAATCTCTGACATGGTTTTCGTAAAATCATTCTTATTTTTAGTATTAATATCTTTCCATGCAATACTTTTTAAGGCTTCGGAATATCTTTTACTAAACGGAAGCTTCCCTAATTTCATTAAATAGGCAATTGAGGGATAACCAAGATAACCGACCCAAAATGATCCATTATCATTACTCATAATAGCATTCTCGCTTTCACTATACTGCACGATATAGTATTTATTGCCACTTGAAGAATATACTCTGACTTCAAAATCAGTTACTTTTAAACGGCCATCAGCTAAGCAACCAAGTGCTTCATAGATTTTAATTATAGGCGGAAGTTTCCATTTCATAATTAAAAATAATTTGATTTAGGATTTCAATTATCTTTTATAGCTTGTGGGTTAGACAATAATTTTTCTTATTTTCTTTTTGTCAGCTGAGCGATTTCTTCAGAGACTTTTCTCACCTTTATAGTTTTCAATCCAAGATAAATAGCTTTTGTAAATCTATGGACTCCATCAAGAATGATCCATTTATTTTTGTGAAAATAAATTTGAATCGGATGATTTAAATCAGCTTCATTAACTTTTCTGGCATGAGAAAATTCTTTGTCAAAATTTTCAATCAACATTCTTGGGGTTAAATTCCAATCTTCTGTACCTTCTTGTTCAAGATAAGGAATATCCAAATTATATTCTATCTCAGAAATAGCTATTTCTTCAACTGGAATATCAACTGCCCATAGTTTTGACTCATCGATTTTAAATCCTGTATCTAATATCTCCGGCAATGGCATATTTAAATTTTATTAATTGATTACAAACCACTTTCCTTCGCTTATCACTTCAACTTTTCCATCAATAACTTTCAAAGCAGAGTTATCATCCAAGGCGTAGATTCTTTCCGACATTCCCTTTACGGTTTCTTTTATAAAATCTTCTCTCAACTTTTTAAAATAAGGAGAATTCAAATGAGGTAAAAAATAGAAATCTACAAAATTGAGACCGAGCATATTTTCAGTTTTATCCAAATCTTCTTCGTATATAGCTTGAGAGATTTTGAGAGATAAATCTTTGCTTGCCACCATGCTACCAGCGCTTGCCCCCACATACACCCTACTTTTTAATAACTCAGGTAAAAGAAACGCAAGACCTGACTTGTTAATCCATTCCATTAGATAATAAGTATTGCCTCCTTCAAAAAATAAAACATCAGCTTCTTTTAATTTTGGTTCCCAAATCTTTCGGTCAACCGCTGAAATATCAGCAATATCAATAGATTTGAAATTTTGCTTTTTCAAATTTAACAAATCATCAATAAACCAGCTTTTGTCGCCCTTTTCTATATTTGCGGCTGTAGGAATAAAAACCAGTGAAGTATCTTGCGGCTTTTTGCCAACCAAATCAAACAATGCATCAGCAATTGACTTATTGGTTATACCACCTGAAGTAAGTAATAATTTCATATTCTAATTTAGTTAAAAATTGTAATTTTTTTGGCAATAGAATCAGAATTTGTTTGGTTTTCTCATTATGAATAAATATTTGAAACCTCTCAAGTAAAAATTATATTGCCTTGCTCTATTATGCCAAATCCCGGTGTTTGATGTTTGATTATGTCTTGTCAAACAAACAATATCAATAGGCTCAAAATATCTTTCCAGTCTTTGCCATATTAAAAATCCCGTTGGTGTAAATTTTCTTTTTATCCATTGGTCTGCAATGACCCAACCTATTACTTTGTTTGGTTTTAATATTCTAGCAATTTCACTAACAATCTTTTCTAGTTCATCGTAAAATCTTTTATCTTCACAAGAAATTTGGCCTATACATTTTTCATCATCAGAATATTTTATATTATCAGAATACGGCGAATCAATAAAAACAAAATCAACGCTATTATTCTGAAGTGGGATTTTCCGAGAATCATTTCTAATCACATCAGGCCTAACAATATTAAGATCATAACCGATTACTTTTCTATTCAGCTCTTTGGCAACATCAATTGTTGTTCCGCTTCCGCACATCGGGTCAACGACCAAGTCGCCCTCTTTTGTGTATCGCTGCAATAAATTCCAAATCACCAACGCAGGTGTAACGCCGTTATATTTATTATTTCCGTGGGGCTTATCACCATAGTTTTGTCTTGGAAAATCCCAAAGTGTTGTTGATTCAATTTGCATAAAAATCTACGAAATAATTTGTTGAAAAATAGACTTTGCACACATTGAATAAGGTTTATCTTGTTCTAATTCTTTCTTTAGTTCTTCTAAAATAATGTTCTTTAAGGTTTGGTTTGTTTCATTGCTGTATTTGTCCGCTAAAGTCCTGATTGCATCAATCCTTTCCTTTCTCATCTCGATAAGTTCCACTCTATTCAAATCAATTTCTTTCTCGGTTATCTCGCCTCTTTTGTCTCCTGCCAAATGATAGATAAAATGTCCTACTGCGCATAGAAAATCAACTGGATCTTCGGCATAAGGATTGATAAAAGGGTATTGATCATCCCATTTGTTTCCTTTCGCATTATTACATTTTGCACAAACATATCCTAAATTATTCCAATCAAATTCAAGTTCTGGAAATTTTGACTTTGGTTTTATATGTTCAACGTCTCCAAAATAAACATGAGGAATTTTGCTTTCGCAATAAATGCATTTTTCATAGCTATCTTCTTTAACTGCTTTTTTAATATCGGGGTGCTTATAATTACTTTGTAAAGCAGTAGGGTTAGGACATTGTTGTTTGTTAAGCTTAATCATGTTTTCTATTTTTATCTAAAATTTCAGAGATAGTTTGTGGCATAAGACTCTCAAGTCCTATTTCCGCAAGTTCGCTACGCATAGCGTTAAAATTGCTTTCGTTTATTTCACTCGCCGAATACTTTTCGGTTATTTTTTTTAGTTTATCTTCCACCCAAATCGGCATACTAAAAGGTACGCCAAGTACCTCACGTAATATTTCACTAGCGCTTTTAGCTTTATTTACTAAATCTAGGCTAAGACTGTCAACTTTATTATTTTTGTTATATTTGAGCACATAGACATTTGAATCTTTTACAGACCCAACAATCAAAGGATTATGTGTAGAAACTATAAATTGAACATTTGGGAAAGCGGTCAGAAAATCAGGTAATATAGCTCTTTGCATCGTTGCATGTAAGTGATTCTCAACTTCGTCAATTAATACAACAAACTCACTTACCTCCTTTGTCGAAAACATATAAATTTGCCACGCCAACTCTATCAGTGCCCCTATACCGCCTGAGACAGCATCCAACATAAAATCTCCTGAATCAGTAATTAAAACAACTTCTGCGTTTCTTATGGAGAATTCTTTAAATCCTAGCGATTTGGGTAAAACTTTCCTCAGAATTTCCTGAAATCCATTGTAATATTCTATTTGTTCTTCGTCAGCTTCAATAGCTTTATTACCATAGCCGAAAATAGCCCATACTATAAGTGTTTCTTTAATGTAATAACTGCTTGGATGTCCTCCACCACCACCCAAAACCTTTTCTTTTGTGCTGTTAGAAACAAGGCTAAAAGCTTCTTGCTTTTTCCTTTTTTTGATTGATAGCTGGGAGATGGGTTGATAGGTAAATACAGGACGAGGCGATGGAATATTCAGTCCTGTCAAGGGTTGTCTATTTTTTATTTGAATAGAATATTGAGGCGAATCTAAATCAGGCACTTCCAGAGAAGCGGTAGAATTATCATCATATATTAACCCTCCTATTTTGAAATCATTGCTTTCGGTAAATTTTTTAAAAAATCTAGTAAAAAACCTGAAAATGCCTGATTTTTTGTCTTTCGCGGGCGTAGAAAGTTCTTGGAAATTCCATCCAAAATGTTGTGCGAGTAAATTTAAAATTGTCGTTTTGCCGCTAGCATTAGCCCCTGTTAAAATTGTTAAATTTGGGTGAAAATTAATATTTACGTCACCAAATTGTTTCCAATCATATAATTTTAATGATTTGAATTTCATATTTTTACTTTAATAAGTTTTTTTAAATCATCAATAAATTTATCAAACATTTTGACTTTGTCGCTTTCTTCAATATCCGTCTCACTCAAAACATAGCTTCCGTCTGTATCTACTTCTACAATTGCTCGTCCTTTTTTGGCAGGGTTTTTTATTGTTAGTGTTCCGTCCTCGTCAGGTGTAACAAAATAAACCTGAATATGTTTTGTTGCTTTGTCAGAAGCCAATTTCATTTTCCAGTATCCTGTTTGCGCGATTCTTTCTCGTAAAGTAACCTTGCTGGATAAGACGGCGACAACCTTACTCGTTTTTGGATCAAAAATTATCAAATCAACATCGGGCAAGTGAGAGCCAAACTCACCATAGTCAATTAAAAGATTTCTTTTAACTAAGCTCAACTCTTTGGATAAATTTGCTCCATTAGTTCTTTCTAGTATGTTGCCATTTACAACTTCTAAACCCAAGTTTCGAACTTCATCTGTGATGATATATTCAATCAATTTCTCAAGATTTTTCCCCTTGAAAGCTCGCCATGATTGCTCATGGTCGTTTCCTGTAAAATCTTTTTTATGTTGCTCTTTAGCTTCTTTGAGCACATTTGAAATATGCCTATATGCCCCCGCGCCATATTTCTTTTTTTTAGTTTCGTAAATTTTGATTAAATCTTTTATTGTCATATTTTTTGCATAATTAAAATATATTCTGTCGGATAAGCAAAAACTTTTTTCTTATCAGTTGCTTTTGCAAAACGACCTGTTTTTTTGTCTCTCATTGAGGGTAAATTTTTTGAGGGAATCTCTCTTTTTATAATATCATCTATTTTAAAACCCATATTTAACATTTGTTCAACGAATACCTCTGCATTTAAAATTTTTACTCCCTTCAAAGCAGTATTGCCGATTACTATGCATACGCGACCGTCTTTTTTTAAAATTCGTTTCATTTCTTTAAAACATTGATTCATTTCAGTAAAATAAATTGCTACTTCTCTAGCTAACTTCTTTTTCTGTTTTTCTAGCTGACTATTAATTTCTTCTGCTATATAGCTATTCATCTCTATCTTTTTGTCTTTACCATTACGAGATGTGCCAATAAATCTTTTTCTAAAATTACTTAGATCATTAGTGTATTTAAACCATAAAGCTGTTAATTGATGTAAATCGGCATATTCATAAGAAGTTACATAAGGAGGTGAAGTTATAATTAAGTTAGCCAAATTATTTTTAATTGGAATCTTTTTGGCATCGGTACAAAGTATTTGAACTGGCACTTTTAGATATCCCTTTTCTTTAAGCAAATTATAGAATTGAGTATTACCCTTAATCATCATTTTGATCTGTCTATAAAAAACATCAAAGGGGTTAAACATTTTCTTTTTTAAATCCCTAGTCGGTTTATTACTTTTTTGTAGCCAGATAGAACAAGTTTTTAAAATATTTGAAAATCCACAACAAAAAAGATCTCTTGCATCTTTGTTTTTTATTTTATTAATCTCTGAAAGAATAAAAGCTAATTTTTGTTTTTGCTCAGATTTAAACCAATAATCAATTCGTTCGTGTTTAAGAATTCTTACATCTTTTTTATTATATGAATTTAATTTATTTTTCAAATCAATAAAAGTTCCTTCTAATTTTAAAGGCTTGATTGGGGTGACTTTTACTTTAGTGATTAAAACCGCTACAGGATTAATATCAACCGCGATTGATGAACGACCTGAAGCCTTAGATTCAGTTGCAGTTGTTCCACAACCACCAAATGGATCAACAACTAAATCACCCACTTTGGTATATTTATTTACTAATCGAGAAACGATTTGAGGAATAAATTTTGCAGGATAACGATGATAATTATGAGTAAGATAACCTGTTTCTTTTCTTGTTTTATCAGCAAATGCCCAAGAAGCATCCACTTTTACTTCTTCAAATAATTGTATGATATCAATCTTTTTGCTCATAGATTTTACTTATAACTTTATTATACCAAAAAACAAGATTTGTTTAAAGAAAAAACGGCGCTTTAAAACACCGTCTTTTTTTTATTAATTTTTAAATGTTAATAATTTGAATGACATTTCTGTTTATCTATTGGTAAACCACTTAGGTCAAATGTCTGCATCCCTTAGCTAGTATAAAGGTTTTGAATTATTTTGTCAAAACGCTTTTAAGCTATCCTATTTCATTACGAGAATATTTGATAATTCGTTCTGAAATTCTCCATTTTCCTCCATATATACTTGCAAGTGCTGAAAGGGCATCATTGACTGTCTTCGTTCTTTTGATAAGAATTGTTTTCTTATTTTTAAAAAATTGCCATACAGTAGGGTCCAATATATAAACTTTCTTCTATTTCAACCTTCAATTATTACTCTGTAACTCAATAAAAACCGGTCGGTCGGCGTTTAATTCTATTCCTGCTGTGTCTGTAAGCCGTTCTTGCCCATTTATATCTGTCACTCTTACTTGACCCAAAATTTCATTTGGTAATGTTTCTGACCATAAAGCATAGATAGTTTTATTACCAACAGTAAATTTATATTGACCACTGGCAATTTTTTCTACTTTAGAAAAACCACTAATTTTACTATCAATCATTTTTAAAGTGGTAAGAAAAAGCCGCGGTTGATTATCAATATTAAATATCATTGAAGAACCAACCATGTTATTATCTGGACCAATCAAATCAATAAAGACCAAATTAGCACCATTGACAAAAGCAAGGATGGAATATTTAAAATACAATGCCGCTTGGTCATTTTCACTTAAATTGCGCAGATCCTGTTCTTTGTTTGGCTGAATATTTTGATCAATAGCTTGTCCTTGAATAGGTTGCTCAAAAGGTTGTTTTTGATCTCCACTTGGTGTACTTCCGCCGCAATCCTGAGGACACATATTTGAATTTTGTTTTTCAAAATCGTCGCAAATATTATCGCCACATTTGCCGCCTCCACCGCTAAGTGGCTGTTCTTGAGCAAATTGACCAGATAATTGAGAAGATGGCGAACCTGAATAAATACCGAATTCAGTTATATATAAAGGTTTCCTGCCGCCATTTTCATCCATCAAATCATTGAAAGCTACTAAATTTTTTTCAAAGGTAGCTGTATCCAACTTAGCATTCATATTACGTTCAATATTGTAGTGGACATTAAAATAATCAAGGTATTGGCCACCACCTAGAACAAAAAATTTAGTCCAAAAAGCCTTGAATGAATCCGACTCCATCATACCAACAATTTCCATAGCGCCACCATTAGTTACTTTAGCTTCTGAATCTGCTTTTTTTATCGTTTCCGATGTGATTTTAACTAAATCAAAATATCCCTCTGGATTATTTTGATAACCACCGCCAGGATTTTCAGGTTCATTACCAATCTCCCAAACAAAAACCTTATCTTTATAACGCTCAACAATTTTTGTTAAAAAGTTTTGATATTCGGCGATATCTTTAGGCGGACCGGCCTTATAATCATAATAAGCAAAATCCAACGCGTCTTTGTTTGTCTGGGTATTTTTTTGATCCCAACTGGCAAAAGGCTGAATAACAGCAGAAATTTTAATACCGGCATTTGAAGCCGCTTGGACATAAAGATCAGTTAATTCCCAATCAAATTGTCCTTTTTCGGGCTCTATAATATTCCATGTAAAATATGGGACAAGTTCTCGATCAAGAGAAAAACCAGTTGTTTCCACAAGTTTTGTTCGATTTTGAATAAGCTTTTTCAAGTTGCTTAGAAGATTCTGATATGCCGAATCATCTTTTCTAAATTCAGTCCAACCTTTTTGATCGATAGTATCAAATATACTGGGTGTACTTAGTGCCGCGTTTATATTGTAAGAAATCATTATTCCGAATGACGATGATGTAACGCTTTGTTGTGGTAATTGCTTTGGTGGTGTTAGGGAATGAAGAAAGGAGAATTTTTGAAAAATAAAATAGGCACCAATGCCGCCAATAATAACTAATATTAAAATAATTATAGAAATAGTTAATTTATTCATAATTGGCCTTACTTATTTTATTTAATTAATTCCCCAATTGAAGTGCCGAGAATTTTGGCGGTCGTTTTTAAACGAAGTTTGAACTTTATCCAAAAAGTGATAATTGGCGGTGTCTTTTGGACGAAATTCGAACTTTTTTTGACGAAAATCCGAATTCCGAATTTTGAAATCCAATCGCTCGGGTGGGCAAAAAGGAAGGGGGTTGGGGGGAAGGAATTTTTGCCCGCCCTCGCTTTCCGATTGCAATTTTTTTCCACCGCCGCCGAATTTCGTGCCAGTAAAACTGGCACGCCGCCTTTTGACCTTTTTCTTAAAATGATATACTATGATTATAGTATGAAACCTAACCAACCACAAAAGACTAATAGTACTGTTTTTCTGTCTTCAAAAGAAGAATTTGAGAGTTTTAAAAAAGAAACTCAAGAGATTAAAATTGTCCAAGATATGATAAGAAAAGAGCAAAGTACAAAAGTTCCAAACATCAATCCTGCAACGGAGATAAATTACTATAAAATTTAAAACGCCATCAAAAAATTCTGATTATCAAAAAATACTTTTGACGCTTGCTGTTGTGGATTACTATTTATCATTAGAAATATTTCCGCTCTCAAATAAATCTCCCAAAGAAGATTCCATGACGGATCTTCTTTTTGTAATATTGAAATATTCAATCCCAAAGATTCACACTCTGTTGGTCCAATCATTCTTCCATGGGCAAATCGAATATCGGCAGATGATAAATTTTCAGCAATTGTAACGGCTTTTTGTTCTAATTGTTCAGTAGTTGCCTCTGGATTTTTTAATTTCAACATATATTGAGGAAGCCATTTTTTTACTAAATCAATCGCAAAATTTAATTCTCTCTTACATTCCTCAATAAAAGCAGGCTCAACAGTTGATGAAGATAATTGTTGAAGATAACCAATATATTCTTCCCCTTTGCCTTTTGCCTCGTTTAATTTCTCAATTAAATTATCTCTTGCGCTGATAAAAGACTGGGCTGATAATTGTTGTGTTATTCCGCCAATATTTATAAATTTCTGTGCGTCAATCGGTCCAAGTTCAGAGCAATACCCCATAACTATTTTATCTGCCCCAAGAGAAATTATTGTAGCGGCACTTTTTGCCATATTTGGAACAATTACTCTAAATTCTTTTTTTGTATAACTTCTGCACATTTCTACAATTTTTTCAGCAGTAACTCCTGAACCACCAGGACTATGAATCATTAAATCTAAATTTTCAACACAGCCACAATTTGCGAGCATACTACCTATTGGCGCAATATCGTCTGGGTTTATTGCAGATTTCTGATTACCTATTTTTGCTATATAAACTATTAATTTTCTATTTTCTTCTTTCTCATATTGGGGAATCCGAATTTTATGCTTTAAAATCATTTCGGACCTAACTCTATCTGATTCTTGAGCGGCAATACCTACTTCTTTTAAAACATCTTGTAAAAGAAGTGGCTCTTTTTTTATTTTTTTGTCTAAATTATCTATAGTGTCCATATCGTAATAATATTACCTATTTTATTGCTTAAACCCAGAGAGGCCAAAACAATCCTCAAATCTTCAGCCGCCTCTTTTTTTACAACTATATGAAAAGGAACGGCTTGACCTTTTAATAAACCACTCGCCATTATACGACTTGAAAAGTCAATAAATTGCTCTTTAGAAATTTCACCGTTTAAATCTTCTCTTGTTTTTGCTTCGCCAATAATAATTAGGCCGCTAGAAGAACTTTTGGCTATAATGTCTGGTTCGTGCCGCTCAATTGTCGGCGGGCGTTGATAATCGCCAGAATCAGCATTTTCAATAATATAGCCCTCGCCGATAAACGCTTTTACTAAGGCGTCAACTAAATTTTGATGTTCATTATTTGTCATATTTATTTGTCTTCAATTATAAATGATCCACTGCTTATATGTCTTCCTATTTCGGTAATTTTATGAAAATTGGAAACAACAACATAGCCCAAGAAAACAAAAATCAGTGCTTTAAGGATTATGATACTAGAAAATCCACTGGACAACTCTTTTAAAGACCAAAAACCACTAACAAAAACAACATAACTTCCAAATGCCCAAGGTATAAAGCCACCAAATGCCAAAAACATTGCCAGAAAACTCTTTTTTCTTTTTACGCCATTAGTTAATTCGTTGATAATATAACCCATAATCGCCACGGCGGATAAAATACAACCAATTAAAAGCAATAAATAATCAGCTTGATTGCCAATACGAATTAACTGAACTATGGAATAGATAAAAACAAGGACTAAGGCGGTCATCGCTTTCCATGATAGAGTTACAAATTCTCTTTGTAACTGGGACACTGTAATTATAGGCTTTTCTTGATTTTCCATAATTATTTCTTAACTTTTGATTTTTACTTTATCCCAAGATTGTTCTGCGCCGTCATAAAGACCCTTTATTGTCGCCGCCAAACGAAATTGCGCTTCTTGGTTTAGATCGTGGGCGTTGATACCAATTCGCCCGCAGAATGTAAAAACAAGAGGACCTAACATCAATTTTTGTTTCCAAGCGTTTTCAGACCAAAGCCTGTGATTAACCCTCGCAATGCGGTCGTCATTTTCAATCCCTAATTCTTTGGCGGCCTCAATATTTTTCTTGATCAAATTTTCTCTCATGTTGTAATTAAAACTCAGATTCATTTTTCCAAGATTAGTGAGCCAATGGAGTGTTACGCTATCAATAATGTTGTTATAAGATTCCATTCCAGCCCAAATATCATTCCTGCTTTTTTCGTAAAGATAGGATTTCGTGAAGTCGCTTTGGGCGACTACAATTTTCCCGCTAACAAATTTATGCGTCCACGCAAGCGCAAACAACTCAAATCGCAAAACTTTTATTTCTTCCGTCAATTTTTCCGATTCAATTTTGACAAACTCTGGATATACCTCAACGATATTTTTCTTAACAACATCAGAGAAAACATTACCAGCATCAATTTTGCCGATTACGGGATTTAGAATTTGAGTATCGTAAAAATCACGACAAAAATTTTCTAGCTTCATTTCTTGTTTTCTTGAAAAAATTGACATAGTTATTCCCTAAAAATTACTTTAATAAATCATCAACTTGAACTTCTAATGCTTTGGCGATTTTTTGCAAGGTTTCAATTGTTGGATTAGTAATTCCGCCAGTTTCAAGTTTGATGATTGAATTATAAGAAACATCCGCCGCTTTTGAAAGGCGATCTTGCGACAAGCCTTTGGCTTGTCTTAGTTTCTTTATGTTCTTGCCGATTTTATTCTCTTGTGCCATACTTGTATTATAATACTGCTATGATAAAATAGTGTTATGCAAACCTATATTGAAATCATATTATTAGGATACATCTTTTCTTTAATTTTAACAAGGGAGTTTTTGTTGTGTGCGCACAGGCGGGTTGGGCAAACATAACTTCCTTATTGACGGCGCATTTCGCAAAGTGAAATACGAAATTCGGCGGCGGTGGAAAAAAATTGGAATCGGAAAGCGAGGGCGGGCAAAAATTCCTTCCCCCCAACCCCCTTCCTTTTTGCCCGCCCGAGCGATTGGATTTCAAAATTCGGAATTCGGATTTTCGTCAAAAAAAGTTCGAATTTCGTCCAAAAGACACCGCCAATCATCACTTTTAGGATTTTGGCAGGAATTTTGGACAAGGTTTGCCTCGCCTCTGCAAGGCTCGGCATTATATTTTAAAAGGATTTTCCAAGGATTTTTGAAATTAATAAATAATTATGGACAACAACCAAACCAAAAAGTTTTTTCTTTACGCCCGCAAGTCAACTGACGAACCGGAAAGGCAAATTTTATCAATTGAAGCTCAGCTTTTTGAATTGCGAGAATATGCTAAAAAAGAAAATTTAAATGTTGTTAAAGAATTTGTGGAAAGCAAAACCGCCAAAGAACCGGGCAGAGAAATTTTTAATGATATGATAGCGAACATAGAGAAAAACGAAGCTGAAGGAATTTTAGCGTGGCACCCTGACCGCCTTGCTCGCAACTCAATAGACGGTGGACAAATTATTTATCTTGTTGATACTGGAAAGATTAGAGAGCTAAAATTTCCGACTTTTTGGTTTGATTCTACTCCGCAAGGAAAATTTATGCTCAATATAGCTTTTGGGCAATCTAAATATTATGTTGATAATCTTTCGGAAAATATTAAAAGGGGTATTCGCCAAAAATTAAGAAATGGCATTTGGCCATCTTGGGCCCCGCTTGGCTATATCAATGACAAAAATAAGCGGTGTATTGTTGTTGATAAAAAGAAAGAAAAGTTAATCAAAAAGGCTTTTGAAGTTTATTCAACTGGCGAATACCCTCTCGCTGAAATCCGAAAGATTATCAATAAAGCTGGCTTGGTTGGTAAAAAGAATAAAACGCTTTCTGTTTCAAATTATCAATATATGTTTAAGAACCCGATTTACTACGGAGTGATACGCTACAATGGCGAATTCTACGAAGGAAAGCACAAACCGATTATCACAAAGAAACTTTTTGACAAAGTTCAAGATACGCTGAAACAGAAAAGTAGATCAAAAACTAAAAAGCTAAAATATTTTCTCTATCGCGGTTTTTTCAAGTGCGGTGAATGCGGGTATGCAATTACCGCCGACAGGAAAATAAAAAAGAGCGGCAAAGAATATGTTTATTACTACTGCACCAAGAAAAATCCAAAACATAAATGTTCGCAAAATACTTTTACAAAAGAAGAGAAAATATTTGAACAGGTCAAAAAGACAATTCAAAAAGTTTCTTTGTGTTCAGCTTGGGCTAATAAAATGATAAAAGAAATTGAAAAAGAGAAAGGGCAAAAAGCTCAAGCCCAAAGCTTTTTCGCTCAAAAATTGAAAAATCAATTAACAGAATGCGAAGAAAAACTTGATACGCTTTTAGATATGATGTTGGATAAGGCAATTTCTCAAGAGGAATATCTTGTGAAAAAGCAAAAACTCATCAATCAAAAAGTGGACATTTTGGAAAAATTATCCGCTTTTGAGCGAAAAAGCGCTAATCGGTTCGAATTCATGATAAATTTCATAAAACAAGCCAACCAAGCCAAAAACGTCGCTTTGCAAAAAAATCACGAGCAAAGCCGTGATTTTCTAAAAAAGATTGGTTCGAACTTCCAAATTCGGGAACAAAAACTCTTCCTTGATTTCAAAAATCCTTGGAAAATCCTTTTGAAATATGATGCCGAGCCTTGCAGAGGCGAGGCAAACCTTGTCCAAAATTCCTGCCAAAATCCTAAAAGTGATGATTGGCGGAGAGACAGGGATTCGAACCCTGGATAGCCATTTGACTATACGTGATTTCCAATCACGCCCGTTAAACCACTCCGGCATCTCTCCATATTCATCTATCGAATCTTTGTAATAAAATTTGGATAGATGAATATATATTTTTAAATTTTAATCTTACCAGCGTATTTACCTAAAATAGGTAATTCTTTCATTTCTCCCCCTAAGACATTAACTATACCTATAATGGACAGTGTAAGCCATATTAAACTTGCTATTGGAGCAATAATCCACCCAAGAATAGGAATCATGAGAACAAAATATGTTATTATCTCAACGATAAAAAGAACGAGTCCTTGTTTAGCATGGAAAAAAACAAATTTATCATCTTTTTTCATTAAAAGAGGAATAAGACATAAAACTCCAATATAACTTAAAATAGCTATCACTTTATTATCATCAAGTTTTTTCGGAGTTTCTGAAACTTGTTCAGATTCTACTCTTTCTTCAGTTTTTTCTTCAGAAACTTCTCCTTCTAAAGGTTCTTTTTTAATATCTTCGTTCATAATTTTAATTAATTTTGTTAAAATTTTTCTATTTCGACCTTATACACATTTTAGCAAATTTTTCATATTTTGTCATTTTAAATATCCATTTGCCTTAAAGCTTTCACTCTTTCCTCTGTAAGCGGATGAGTCATCCAAAGCTTACTAATTGCTTTTTTTCTAAAAGGATTGGATATAAAAAGATGGCTTGTTGCGTTTGAAGCAGTACGTAAAGGATTAGGATCCTGAGAAATCTTTTCTAATGCTCTAGCTAATCCTTCTGGATAACGGGTTAAAAGCGCTCCTGAAGCATCGGCTAAGAACTCTCTTTTTCTTGATATAGCTAATCTTAGTAAAGTAGATGCTAAAGGCGCTAAAATGGCTGCAGCAATGCCAATTACTAGCATGATAAGGCCTAACTTACCTTGGCTATCTTTCCTTCTTCTTCCCCAAAATAACGATCTGAGAAGCCAATCTGACGATAAAGCAACCATTCCAACTAAAACCACGGCAACTGAAGATAAAAGAATGTCACAATTGCCAATATGAGATAATTCATGGGCAATAACGCCTTCTAATTCAGATTTTTCTAATTTATCTAATAGTCCTTGCGTAACGCAAACAACTCCATGTTTAGCATCTCTGCCAGTAGCAAAAGCATTAGGAGAAATATCATCTATAATATAGATTTTCGGCAAAGGCAATCCAGCTGTAATGGAAAGATTTTCCACAATTCTATACAATTCTGGATTATCTTCCTTTTTTATTGGATGTGATTTAGTCAAAGAAAGAACAATTTTATCAGAATACCAATAACTTGAAAAACTCCAAAATATACTAACAATAACAGCAATATATAAAATCAAAGGCGATTCAAAGATATAACTGAAAATCCATCCTATACCAATAACCATTAATAAAAATACCGTGATTAAAAACCACGTTTTTCGAATATTAGAATCAACTTGCGTATAAAGAGTCACAAATTAAGAATGCAACGATTTAAAACTTAACCTTTACTGCTTCCCGTTCTTCAACTTCAGTAATTTCAAATAATGGCTCTTCCTTGAAACCAAATGTTGTAGCAATTAAAGTTCTTGGAAAAACTTTTATAGCAATATTGTAATCCCTGACATTAGAATTATAGAATCGGCGAGCAGCTTGAATTTTATCTTCTGTGTCTACTAATTCTTTCTGTAATTCAATAAAACTCTGGCTAGCCTTTAATTCTGGATAATTTTCAGCAACAGCAAAAAGAGTTTTTAATGTTTGGCCAAATTGATTTTCTGCTTTTATCTTCTCCTTGCCATCAGTAGTTCCCATAGCTCGTGTTCGAGCTTCAGTTACTTTTTCAAAAACTTCTTTTTCATGAGTCATATACCCTTTTACAGCTTCAATCAAATTAGGCACTAAATCATAGCGGCGTTTTAAT
>Ga0268284_1000424_pt1 | contig 29508 bp, 20 predicted proteins | sample saktaG_14_FD_190137 | JGI IMG/M metagenome (GOLD analysis project Ga0268284, IMG submission 190137) | Saline water microbial communities from Sakinaw Lake, British Columbia, Canada - sak_2013_06_06_40m | ecosystem: Environmental > Aquatic > Non-marine Saline and Alkaline > Saline ...
AGGCGGACGCGGAAGAAACCAAGGGTTCCGGTGCGTTCGAGATTGAGCCTGGTGGTGGTCTCGGTGGCTGTGATGGTGTGGAGCATGGTGAACGGGGTTTTCAAATCAGGGCTCCACTCGACGACGTAGGTTTTCCCCGCCACGCTGTTCCAGCTGAGCTGATAGGTGCCGGGGGCTCCGGCGACGGGCGCCAGCTCCGCTTTGAAAAACGACGCGCCGGACCGCGGGTTGGTGCCGAGCAGGTATTCGTTGAGATTCGAGAACCCGTCACCATCGGCATCCTCGTTGGCATCGTTGGCACCTAACAACAAGCCGCAGGTCGTTTCCCAGCTGTCCGGCATGCCGTCGCCCTCACTGTCCGTGAGGGTGCCGGTGCCCGAAGCCCCGGTCAGGGATTGGTAGTCGAAATTCGAATACACCGTCCCGGCATCGGGGATGAAGTAGGTGTAGGTGATCCTGCCCGATGCCAGAGCGACGGTTTCCGTGGGGATGCCAACGGAAGCACTTCCCGCAGTCTGCTGGGAGATGACGGTCACGTCCACCAACTCGAGACGGGCGAGGTGGACCGGCCCGTTGGATGGCAGGTTGTAGTTCAGGTCGAGTGTGACTTTCGAATAGTGGGTGCCCTGCGCACAGGCGAGAAAAAGCGCGGGGGACGCGCGGTCCGTCGATTTGGTGCAGGAAAACGTTCCCGCTTGCCCCGGTTGGAGTTGGCCATCGAGTCCGAAGCCCTGGATTTCAATCCAGTCCAGGTGCGCGCTGTCGCTGGCTTCGCCCGGGATCGCGCCCATGAAGTCCAGCCATCCCGAGGTTTGCGCGTGCGCCGTGGTGATGGCAAAGCATGCCACCAACCACGGGAGCTTGCGATGTTCCGGGCGTTTCATGCGGGAAATCTCAGTCCTTGCTATGGGTCGCGAAGTTCCATGTAACCGCCTGCGCGGCGGTGGTGGCTCCCGAGGCATCCGGATAGAAGTATTCGATTTTGATTTTCTGGAAGTTCAGGGAGACGGTTTCCCCAGGTTTGTCATCGAAGTTGTGGCCAGTGGTATTGATGCTGCTGATCAGCACATTGTTCAGGGTGATTCGATAGAACATGAAACTGGTGGTCGATTTCACGAGCTCCAGAGTGACCGTGGGATAGATCGTGCCTTGGGCGCAGCCGAGAAAGAGCGCGGGGGAGGACTTGTCGAGAGCCTTGGTGAAAGTGAACAGCGAAGCGGCCGAAGTCGTGCTGCTCGGGTTGCCAGCGAGCGGGGAATTCGTGGCGCCGAAACTCCAACTGAAGAGGTCGATCCAGTCCACGTGATTGGAATCGATGGATTCTCCAGCCACATTTTCCATCTTGAGGAAACTGTTGATAGCGGCGTTGGCGGGCGGTGCCAGCAGAGCCACGGCAGGCGGTATCAAGGCGAGCGTCCGGGAGAGCGTGGAGGGTCGTATTGGTTTCATGGCGGGAAATGGTTGCAGTGCAGGAGGCGGCTTGTCCGGAAAATCGGGTTGTGACCACATGGGCAGCTTCACCAAGCTTCACCATGAAACCACCGCATAATGACCGTCGTTCGCTCTGCCGCGGAACGCAACACGAATAAAAATTATTTTTTTCGTTATCCACCGGGGGCGGGATGCGTCGTGCACCTTGCACACCGCGTCCCGACGCGCGGATTGCCTGGCTGCCAAGGAAATTGCTTTTCGGGTGAACGCCGTTGCAAGAGCCGGTGGCCGGCCCCTGATCTTCATACTCAGCTCCGGCCAACTTCAGCAGGAATGGCGAAAAACCACGATGGAGCGTCTTCATCCCGGAGGGATTGAAGCCCGGGCTCGAGGACCGCCAGCGGCGACCACCCCGGGACTCCGTATCTCTAACATCCGCACCTGGAGGGGTGCCTTGAGACGCGTGAGCGACCCACCATGCGGGGCTTGCCGTGACCCCGGCCGGGCTTGCGCCTTAACTTCAGGACTTTTCCCTTACACTCCTGCGGATTTTCGTGTGGCTGGGTGAATCAAGATCCGTCTCAATCTCCAAGTAGTCGCGACATCCTGATGTCCGATCGGACATCAGGATGTCGCGGTGGTTCTGTTTTACGGCAGGGGCTGGTCACCTCATCTTCTTTAAGGTTACCTGCATGCCGCCTGCCGCCCGGGCGCATTTCCCGCCCCGCGCCGTCATCACCGTCGGCGATGCCATTGAGGTCAGCGCCGCGTGGGACCGCTCGCAGGAATCCGATCCCATCACCACCATCACCACGGAAATGCGCCGGCAGATGAGCGGGAGGAAGGCACAAAAGCCATGAAACCGCTGGTCGGCGGCATCCAACCAGTAGCGATGTTCGCGTCCGGCCCGGGCAACACCTTATCATTCGACCAGATGCTCAGGCCACTGCTGGCTTGGGTGGCATCAGGCGGGACCCGGGCAGATGGGCGGTTACTACTTCTTGATGGCCGCCTGCTTGAGAGCCATGCTCTGCTTCTTCGCCTGCGAGGCGCTGTTGGTTTTCACCTGTTTTTGCGCGGACTTTTTTTGGTTCGCTTTGGGGGATTTGTCGCCCATGATTTTGTTTGGTTATAGCGGTTTGGCTCGCTGGCGGCAAATTGGTTTCCCGGCCAGCGTGACTAACATCCTTGGTCCAGCCTCCAATGTCAAGGAGATTGCCTGCAGAGAAAGATTTCGCCGGACGCCACGTAAATTCCCCGTGTCCGCTGGCCACCAAGACTTTCCACCATGCTCCCTGTCATCACTTGTTTCCCGATCCATTCACCCGTTCTGGCGCTGGGCATGGTTTGCGGGTTGACGGCAGGCCTGTTGAGTGGCAGCGCCTTGGCGGGTGGTTTGGAGGGCGCAGCCGCGGCCACGGTTCGGAAAACGGGCGCGAAAAACCCTGCCGTGGTCTGGGAAAGCCTTCCAACCATCCGCACCGGCGTCAAGATCCGGTCCCACACCTCGAAGAGTGCCCTGAATTGCACCATCATGGATTGGACCAACTACACCCTGCAGGATGGCGATGGTTACGAGCAGGCATTTGTCAAAGGCTGCTCCGGCATGCTGATCCATTCATGGTTCGCCTGGCTGAATGCGCCTGAGGGCAACCTGAAACTCTATCTGAAGGATGGCGTGACACCGGCTTACGACATGCCGATCACCGACTATTTCAAAGCGGGCAAGCCGCCCCATTTGCTGTGGTATCATCAGGACGGCTGCATTTGGTCGGCATTTCCGTGTCTGCCATTCGAAGCGTTTTTCAAGGCGGTAATCACCAAGCGCCCGGATTGGTATCAATACACGCTGCATCTCTATCGGGATGGCAGCTTCTCCGAGGTGCTCACGCCAGCGGAAGTCGAGGCGCTCAAAACCAGGGTCAACTCACCCGGCGGCGCGTTTCCGGGCGCGGATCCCGGCAACCTGATAGAATCCAAGGCGGTCGAACTCGGCGCAGCGCAGGCCATGGTCGTGTTCGATGCCAGGCAGGCCGGGGTGATCCGTAGCATCCGGATCGTGCCCCCGGCAGCCGCCGGGGCCATGAATTCCATATCGATCCGCATGACCACGGACGGCACGATTACCGCCGATCTTCCATTGTCGATGTTTTTCGGGGGCTACAAGGATATCGACATGAGGAATGCCAGGGGCCTGCCAGCCGGGTTTGATGGCAAGCAGTTATATTGTTATTTCCCGATGCCTTTCTGGAAATCCCTGAAAATCGAGCTGGTCAACAAACAGCCCGGCCCGGTGCAGGCGGCTTGTGAGGTCGGATGGTCGGACCGCAATCCCTATCCGGAGGATTCCACCGGCATCTTCAAGGTTCAGTTCAACGACAATGTGTCCGTCAAGGCGGGCGAACCGGATTTCGCCAACCTGGACGTCGAAGGGGCGGGAACCCTTGTAGGATGCGTCTCAAAGCTCACCGGGGACATCGAAGGCAATTTCAGCATTTTCACGGATGATTCCAAAACACCGGTGATCGAAACCACCGGCGGCGAGGATTATTTCAATCACGCCTATGGCATCCATCCCGGCATCTTCAATGCCTTCAGCGGCGGACTGGCGGGAGGCACCGGTTACCGGTTTCATATACTCGACTATGTTCCGTTCCTGAGTTCCATCAAACTGACGCAGGATCACGCCCATGGATTCACCCATGACAGGGACGGCACGTTTCTCAGCGCCGTGTATTACTACCACACTCCGAAAAAATTCCTGAAGCTCACTGATAGTTTGGACGTGGGCAAGCCGGAGTCAGAGCTGGCTCACAACTATTATTCCGCTGGCACGGCTGGCAAAACACGCCTGCAGTCGGACGCGGCGGGCTACGAGGGGAATTTCAACGAACTCATGACCGACGATGGCCGCTGGACCGACAAGGAATCGGTTTTCACGGTCAGAATCCACCCGGACAATGACGGGGTGCGCCTCAGAAAACGCATCAACCAGATGGCATATCATCAGGAGGTGGACGTTTATGTGGACGGTGCATTGGCGGGTAATTGGTTTGAACAGGGTGCCAATTATGTGCTCAACTACGAGCATGCCCCCTACAAGGAATTGGTGAAGAATTACTTTGACCGGAAAAAGGAACAAGTGCCGGGTTGGCAGAACGGATCCATGCCGTCAAAGTTCCGCGATACCGAGTTCGAAATTCCCGCGGCCCTGACCAAGGGCAAAAAGAAGCTCGACATCAAAATGGTGACCCGAAACTCTCTGGCCGTCAATCCGTCCGACGAAAAGCTTACCAACGAATATTTTTACTGGATCTATTCCTACGTTAGCACCGGATCCACTCAGTGAACCCATCTATGAAGACGACAACCAGAACATTTATGTTAGGAATGGTGGCCGCGTTGGCGGTAACCGGCAGCGCACCCGCCGAGGAGCCGCCACTGGTGCCGCCGGATCTGCTCAAGGGCGAAACCACCGGCGTGGATCGCAATGGCACCTACAATCTCGGTGCCACCGGCCTGCGCGGCTGGATCCACACCCGGCCTGACAATTACTTGGATAGCGAGCATGGCCGGACCACCTTGCACAGCCGCCAGATTCTGGTGACCCATGTCGGGAAAAAATCGCCGGCGGATGGCGTGATGCAAGTGGACGACGTGATCCTTGGCGCGGGCGGCAAACCCTTCAGTGACGACGCCCGCAAAAGCCTCGCCTATGCGATTCAGGACGCCGAGAAAGACACCACTGGCGGCATCCTCAAACTGACCCGCTGGCGCGCGGGCAAGACCGAAGAGGTGAAACTCAAACTGCGGGTGATGGGGACTTATGCCGCCACCGCACCCTACGATTGCCCGAAGTCGAAGCGGATCTTCGAGGATGCCTGCAAGGCGTTAGAAAAAGAGCCCTTGGATGCAAGCTGGAATGGCGCGGTGAGCGGTCTCGCGCTGCTCGCGACCGGCGAGAAAAAATACCTGCCCAAGGTAAGGGAACTTGCCCGGAGGATGGCATCCAGGAAGCTCAATCTGGAGAAACCTGAAAACCAGCAGGGGATGGTGACGTGGGACTGGGGCTACAAGTGTATTTTCCTCTGCGAATATTACCTCCTCACCAAGGACAAAGAGGTCATGCCGACGATCCGTGAATACACCATCGCTCTGGCCAAAGGCCAGAGCATGTACGGCACCTTCGGGCACGGGGTGATCCCGCCGGTTGGCAAGGACCAGTTCCGCTCGGTGCCGCCCTATGGACCGGTGAATTCGGCGGGTTTGCCGGCCAATATTGCGATTGTCATGGGCAGGAATTGCGGGGTGAAGGATACGGAGGTGGATGCCGCCATCGAGCGCGCCAGCAAATTCTTCGGTTACTTCGTGGACAAGGGGATCATTCCCTATGGCGAGCACACACCGGGCGATGGCTGCCATGAGCATAATGGCAAGACCTCCATGGCCGCCATGTTGTTCGCGGTGCAATGGAACCGGCCCGTGGAAACCCAGTTTTTCGCCAAGATGTGCACTGCGGGTTACAAGAACCGGGAAATCGGCCACACCGGCCAGGGTTTCAGTTATCTGTGGGGTGCCCTGGGTGCCGGAACCGGCGGACCCGCGGCCGCCGCCGCCTTCTTCAAGGAAGCCTCCTGGCACTTCGATCTGGTGCGGCGCTGCGACGGCTCGTTCACCTATGACGGCGGCGAGCAATACGGCCCCGGCAAGACCGATGACAACACCTACTACGGAAATAGTAGTTACAGCGGATTGAGTCCGAATGCCACCTATGTCCTCACCTATTCCCTGCCGCTGAAAAAAATCCTGCTCACCGGCAAGGACGCCAATCCGGAGAACCTGCTCAGCAAAAAGGATGTCGCGGCGGCCGTCGCGTCCGGATGCTTTGATCTGGAGCGCAAAAAGAAAAACGCGAAGGAACTCGTGGCGGCATTCAGCGATTGGTCACCCGTGGTGCGCAACTGGGCGGCTGAGGAATTGGCCACCCGCCCTGAAGCGCAGTCGATGGAGCATCAACTCATCACCATGGCGGAAGGCAAGGATGCGCATATCGCCCAAGGGGCGGTTGGCGCGCTCGGTTATCTCAAGAGCCAAAAGGCCTTGCCAGCCCTGGTCCGCCTGCTCACCCACGAGGACCGCTGGTTGCGTTACAAGGCGGCCAATTCGATCAAGAAGATAGGTGGTGCGCCCACCCAGGAGGTGCGCGACGTGCTGGAAGCCGTTGCAAAAACCGCCGTGCCGCTCCAACCGGTGGCCTGGGCCGATCCCATCCAGTTCACACATGGCCAACTGGCGGAGGCCCTGTTCAGCGGATCGCTGAAGGATACCGTCAAGGACTGCTCCCCCAAGCTGGTCTATCCGGCGATTCGCGCCGTGGCCACCAACCCTGACGGCATGGCGCGCATGCACCTGCGCGGCTATTTTGAAAACAACCTGAGCGAGAAGGACGTGCTGGCGCTGGGGCCGGATATCTATGCCGCGGTCAAAACTGCGAGTCCGGCGGACACGATGTTTGCCAATGAAATCCGCATGGGCGGCATGAAAGCCCTGGTGAAATATCAGTTCAAGGAAGGCATGGACGCTTGCGTCACCCTGGCGAAATTCCAGGGCGGTCACGGCAGCGAAACCCGGACCGGGGAGATCATGAAGGATCTCATCAGTTATGGCAAGGCAGCCAAAGCCATGGTCCCTCAACTCAAAGAGTTGATCGCCCAATTCAATACGGAATGCAAAACCGGCGGCTTCCCGGAAGGCTGCAATATCCAGCGGGTCACCTCGGTGGAACAGGCCATCAAGACCATCGAAGCCGCCACCACCGAGCCCAAGATGCGCAGCATCGGGACCTTGCCGCCTACCGCCGGAGCGAAGGTCAGATAATCTAACACGAAACAGCCATGATCACGCCAAACCATCGACCAACCACCCGTCGCAATTCAACATTGCTGTTAGCCGCCATCGCGCTGATGGCGGGACGCCCACTCGCCGCCGCGCCGGCCGACCCGCCGCCGTTGCGCGGCTTGAGCGAAGTGGGCCACGCGCAGGTGGAACTGCGCGGTGGCTTCTGGGGACCGCGGCTCAAAACCCAGCACGAAGTGACCATTCCCCACGCGCTCGATGAACTCGAAAAAGACGGGCATGTCACCAACTTCGACAAGGCGGCGGGCAAGTTCGACGGTCCGCTCAAGGGCCACCACGCGTTCGACTCGGACCTCCACAAGGCGCTCGAAGGTGCGCTGGATTCCTTGCAACACTTCAAGGACGAACCACTGCGCCAGCGCGTGGATAACATTGTCAATCGCATCCTCGCCGCCCAACAGAAGGACGGTTTCCTGATTTCATTTTTCATCGTCAACGGACTCGACAAAAGATGGGACGACCTGCGTCTGGAGCACCAAATGTACAACGCCGGTCACTTCTTCGAAATGGCAACCGAGCATCAGCGGCTGACCGGGGAGACCAAGGTGCTTGACGCGGCGAAGCGCTTCGCCGATCACATCGACGGCATCTTCGGCCCTGACAAACGCTACGATGTGGACGGCCACCAGGAAGTGGAACTGGCATTGATCAAACTCTATCGCGCCACCGGGGAACGCCGGTATCTGGATCTGGCGAAATTTTTCCTCGATGAGCGCGGTTATGTCCATGGCACGGAACACAAACTGTTTGATCCCAAATCCGTCGTCCAGCCGGTCAAGCCCGAGGGCAAGATCACCCCGGAACAACAACGCGAGTTCTGGCACGCCGGACTGCGGCTGCGCAACGGCCGGATGCAGGACCACAAACCGGTGGTGGATCAAGACGTGGCCGTCGGCCATGCGGTGCGTGCCGGATACATGTATTCGGCCATGGCCGATTGCGTGCGATTCATGGATGCCCCCGGCTACGAACAGGCGCTGGATCACCTGTGGAACGACGTGGTCGGGCGCAAGATGTATCTCACCGGCGGTAACGGCACCGGCCAGTATGATGACGAGGGATTCGGCGACGCCTACCTGCTGCCTAACGAATCTGCCTATTGCGAGTCCTGCGCGGCCATTGCCCACGTGCTCTGGCAATACCGCATGAACCTGCTCAAAGCGCAGGCCAAATACGCCGACGTGATGGAATTGGCACTCTACAATGGCATGCTCTCGGGGATTTCGATTTCCGGTGACAGGTTCTTCTATCAAAACCCGCTGGCCAGCGAAAACGGTGGCCAACGCAGCAAGTGGATCGGACTCGCCTGCTGCCCGACCAACCTCGCGCGGATCTTCCCGCAGCTCGGCGGACTGGCGTATGCCCAGGGCAAAAACCAAGTTTATGTCAACCTGTATGCCGCGGGGGATGCCACGCTGAAAATGGATGGAGGCACGAAACTCAAGCTGGGCCAGCAGACCGAATACCCGTGGGACGGGCACGTCCGCTTGACGGTCACCCCGGAGCAGGCCGCCGCATTCACCCTCTGCCTGCGCATCCCGGGCTGGGCGCTGGGTCACCCCGTGCCTAGCGATTTGTACCGCTTTACCGACACCAAGGTGCCTGCCATCGGGCTCAAGGTCAACGGCGAGGTGTTAGACCACGCGCCGGCTGCTGATGGCTATGTGCATCTGCAACGCAATTGGCAGGCCGGGGATGTGGTGGAATTGGACCTGCCGATGCCGGTCCAACGGGTCTATGCGCATGCGAACATCAAGGACGACCAAGGCAAGGTGGCTTTGATGCGCGGCCCGCTGGTCTATTGTCTGGAAGCTGTCGATCAACCCGGCGTGGACCTCGCCCGCCTGGCCCTGCCGCAGGAATCGGAACTGCATGCCAAACATCGCCCGGATCTGCTAGGCGGGGTGACCGTCATCGAGGGCCAGGCCCTGGCAGGCGACCAGAAGCCGGCCAAGCTCACTGCGGTGCCCTACTATGCCTGGGCGAACCGCGACAAGGGTGCGATGACCGTCTGGATCGCGCAGCCCTAAATGGCCGCCGAGGCAGATCAAGAGATGAACTTCTTCACCCTGCAAACCGAACTTTGGCTTCCTCGTCCACGGGACGAGGTGTTTGGTTTCTTTGCCGAAGCGCGAAACCTCGAAGCCCTCACACCGCGGTGGTTGAAATTCGAAGTGCTCACGGCCGGATGCATCGACATGCGGCCCGGTGCGCTGATTGACTATCGCATCCGGGTGCATGGTATTCCCATCCACTGGCTTTTTGTGCGGCGTGATGTCGACCGGATTTTCCACTATCGTCAGCAGCGACTCAAGGAACTGTTCCCCTGATGTCACTATGAATCTTCTATCCCGGAATTTCCGTTTGACCCCGAGCTCCGCCCGGTGCATCCGCACCACTTGTGGAGCGTCCGCTGACAGCGTTGTTCATCGATTGCGATTCGCACGTTAGACCCGCCGGTCGCCCCCATCTCGTGATCAATAGACTCAAACCTTCTTGCGCGCGGATTTCCACTCCTTCAACACGGCGAAGAACCGCAGGGCATCTCGGTCGTGCGGGTTGACCAGCAAACGGTCCTTCAGGCGCAGAGTCTCCAGTTCGGTCACATCCTCCTGCTCGGCCACGTAGTAGATCGGTTTGGGCCGCTCGCCGTAGACGGCGTAGCAAGACCAGTTCATGAGGAAAGGTTCGCCACTTTTGCGGTAGTTCCACGTTTGCCCGTGAAACACTTCCCGGTTCAGCAGCTTTTGCCGCAACGACCCGACCACGGCGCGTTCGGTGTGTTTGCCTTGCAGGATGCGCGGGGTCTTCCCGCTGAGTTCGTCCCGAGCGTAACCGGTCATCTTGAGCCACGCTGAGTTCACATAAATCATGCGCGGACCCTTCGGACCTTCGAGCGTGGCATCCGTGACCATGATGCCGCAGCGAAGATTTTCGAGAACGATCAACCAGTCGAATTTGAGTTGCATGGTTGTGGTTGTGTTATTTCAAGAAATTGCTTTTCCCATTGGCGCGCAAGAGAACGGAAGCGGGGCTCGGAGAGCGGGTATAAGAAGTGAACACCACCCGGACTGGAGGAGGCGGAGAGTTTGCAGCCCTCCGCCTCTGAGGATTGGATGGGGTTCAGTTGCCTTATTTCGGCAGCACCACCGCGTCGATGACGTGGATGACCCCGTTGGAGGCGGCAACATCGGTCTTGATGACGTTGGCGTTGTTTACGGTCACCTTGCCGTCGGCGACCTTGATGGCCAGTTCCTGACCGTTGACGGTTTTCGCCTGCATGGTCTTGACATCCGCCGCCATGACCTTGCCGGGCACGACGTGGTAGGTTAGAATCGCCGTGAGCTTCGCCTTGTTCTCCGGTTTGAGAAGATCCTCCAGCGTGCCCGCGGGCAACTTGGCAAACGCTTCGTCGGTCGGGGCAAAGACGGTGAAGGGTCCCTTGCCTTGCAGCGTCTCGACCAGGCCGGCCGCCTTGATGGCGGCAACGAGGGTATTGAAACTGCCGGCACTCGACGCAACGGCCACAATGTCAGCTTTGGTCGCCGGCTTTCCGACAGCTTGAGCTTGCGTCAAGGGCAGCGTGAGGGTGGATACGATCAGGGCGGCAACGGTTAGGATACGCTTGTTTTTCATGTTTCGCTTGTGCTTTGGTTCGTGTTTTGAGGAGCTCCCGGCAATTGCGCCGCGAGCAACCTTGTGGAGAAAGTGTAGAGAAATTGTGGAGAGTCAAAAAATATTTTCGGTTTTTTTCCGCGCGGCGCATGGATGGTGATTTTAAGCCGGAAATCATGGGTAATTGCTTGGATTCGAGCATCAATCGGGGAAATTGACGGTTTTTTCTTGCATCTGTGCATCGCATTGTGTAACTTATGTTTAGCAAATGAATGACGCCCACCATCCGATTCAACTGGTTTCCCGCCTCACCGGGCTGAGCATGCATGTCATCCGGATTTGGGAGCAGCGCTACAACGCCGTGGAGCCGCGGCGGACCCCCACCAACCGGCGCCTTTATACGCAGCAGCAGATCGAGCGTCTCAACTTGCTGCGCGAGGCAACCCAGGCGGGCTACAACATCGGCCGGGTGGCGCAGCTGCCTGAGGCAAAACTGCGCAAACTGGCTGTCACCATTGCCTCTAACAATGCCCGCGGCTCCTCGCCGGCAGCCGCGACGACTCCATCAACTCCGTTCCTGGACGCATGCGTGGCGGCGATCAAGGCACTCGATGCAACCGGATTGGAAGACGCCCTCAAACGTGCGGCCACGGCACTGGGCGCGCTGGGATTGTTGCAACGTGTCGTCGGTCCGCTGGTCCGGATTGTGGGCGAATTGTGGCGCGCTGGCGAGATCACGTCCGCCCACGAACATTTCGCCACGGCGGTGATCCGGGGGGTGCTTGGGGATGCGGCCAAGCCGTTCGCAGTGGCGGCCCATGCGCCTGTTCTGGTGGTCACCACTCCGGCAGGCCAGGTCCACGAACTCGGCGCGCTGCTGGTGGCCGCCACGGCAGTGAGTTTCGGTTGGCGCGTCACCTACCTCGGGGCCAGCCTGCCTGCGGCGGAAATTGCTGGCGCGGCGCAAATCAGCAGGGCGCGCGCCGTGGCCCTGAGCCTGGTCTATCCCGAAGATGATCCGCAGTTGGCGGGCGAACTGGTGCGCTTGCGCGAGGCCCTGCCACCGGAAACGGCGCTGCTGGCCGGCGGACGCGCCATGTCCGCTTATCGCGACGTGTTGGAAAACATCGGCGCGGTCCCGGTCGCCAACCTCATGGACTTGGGCGCGGCCTTGGATGATCTGCGCAAACCCCGCAGGTCTAACAATCAAAAGGCAGGGCGATGAATGAATCCTCTCCGTGGCAGCGCTCGAACGCACCGATCATCCTTGTCACCGGAGCCACCGGATACATAGGCGGGCGGCTGATCCCGCGACTGCTGGATGCGGGTTTCCGCGTGCGCTGTCTGGTGCGCGATGCCACGCGGTTGCAAGGCAGAGCGTGGCGCGGTGATGTCGAGTTGGCCGAGGGCGATGTTCTGCGGCCGGACTCGCTCGCCGCAGCCATGAGCGGTGCCGCCGCCGCCTATTACCTGGTTCACAGCCTCGGGGCGGGGGCTGGTTTTTCCGGACGCGACGTGCAGGCCGCGCGCAATTTCGGCACCGCGGCGACCTGCGCTGGAGTCGGGAGGATCATCTATCTTGGCGGGCTGGGGGATCCTGCGGCGGATCTGTCCGCTCATCTGCGCTCACGACAAGATACGGGTGACGCGTTGCGGGAAAGCGGTCTATCAGTTACCGAGTTTCGCGCCGGAGTGATTGTGGGCTCGGGCAGCCTGTCCTTTGAAATGATCCGCTATCTCACCGAGCGGGTACCGGTGATGATTTGTCCGCGCTGGATCTATACACGCATCCAACCAATTGCGGTCCGCAATGTGCTGGACTATCTGGTGGAGGCGTTGCGGGTCCCCGCCAGCGCTGGCCAGATCATCGAAATCGGTGGTGCCGACGTCATCACCTACGGTGAAATGCTCACCTTCTATGCCGAAGTCCGCGGCCTCCGGCGCTGGCTCGTGCCGGTGCCTGTCCTGACTCCGAAGCTTTCGTCTTATTGGGTACACTTCGTCACCCCTATTCCAGCGGCCATCGCACGTCCGCTGATTGCCGGCTTGCGCAATGAGATCATCGTGCGCGATGACCTTGCCGGCCGGCTTTTTCCGAATATCCAGCCGCTCGACTATCGAACGGCGGTGAAACTCGCGCTGGAAAAGCTCGACGCCCACGCGGTTGAGACCGCCTGGAGCGGCGCCCTGTCCACCAGCCAGCACGACGTTCCGCCAGTCACCCTTAGAACGCATGAGGGCATGATTATCGAACAACGACAGATCATCGTCGATGCATCTGCGGACGCGATCTTCCGCGCGTTCTCCGGTTTGGGCGGCACGCGTGGGTGGTTGTATATGAACTGGGCGTGGCACCTCCGCGGTGCCATCGACCGCCTTTCCGGTGGTGTGGGCATGCGGCGTGGGAGGCGCGATGCTGAGGACCTCCGGGTCGGGGAGGCGCTGGATTTTTGGCGTGTCGAAGCCATCGAACCAGGGCGTCTGATGCGCCTAAGGGCGGAGATGAAGGTTCCGGGCCAGGCGTGGCTGCAGTTTGAAATCATGGGGCAGAATTCAGACTTGCGTCCGCTGCTGACCCAGACCGCCTTCTTTGCTCCGAAAGGACTCATTGGCCTCGCCTATTGGTATCTCCTTTACCCGGTTCACCGCATGATCTTCGGAGGCCTGATCCGGAGCCTGGCCGCACGTGCCGTGACGATTGAATCTCAACGATCCAGTCATTGCTGAGCGCGGTGTTGCGCTTGTTCAATCGGCCGATCCAGCTGGAATGATCTCCGGTTGCGAACACCCTGTGGTGAACCATCTGGGACTCAGTTGGAAATCCCCCCGAATCCCTTCCTTGTTCAACTGTCCCTTGCGCCGCCAGAATGCGCAAGATTGGTTGCAACACGCGGAAGGGTGGCCGCGTATCAGGCAGCGATGACTAAACAACACCCCGTTTACACCCTTTCGGCGATCATGATACTTACGGCCATGGCGCAACCCATGAATGCTGCGGCGGCACCCAGCCCCTTGCCGGTTCCGGAGCGCGGATTTATCAGTTCCCAAGCCGCCAAAACCTGGGAAGAGGGGCTGATCTCAGGCAACGGCACCATCGGTGCCAACGTCATGAGCCGCCCGCTGGATGAGCGCATCATCTTCACCCACAAGCGCCTGTTTCTGCCGCAGGGCCCGCCGGTCATGCCACCCGACTCCTCGGCGCGGCTGTTTGAAATCCGGCGGCTCATCGATCAGGGGCTTTACAAGCAGGCCACCAATTTGGCCTTTGATCTGTCCGGCCAGGAGGGCTTCATGTATCCCGATTCCTTTGTGCCCGCCTTTGATCTGAGCATCCGGATGGACACCGGCAAGGAGATCACCGACTACGCACGCTCGGTGGATTTCCAGACCGGGGCCGCGACCGTCCACTGGGCTGAGAGCCGCGGGGTTTTCGAGCGCCGCCTGTTCGTCTCGCGCCAGGACGGCGTGGTCGTCCTGGCGATCACCGGTCCGCAAGCCGGGGCCGTGAATTGCCGGTTGGCGCTGCAGCCGCGGGACCTCAGCGACCACCCCAACGCCAGGGAAGCCAAACAATCCGACGAGGTTTTCAAGAGCCATGTTTCTAACATAGTAACCACAGCCGACGCCACCTCGCTCACCTATCGGAACAGCTTCAGCAAGGCCTATCCGGGCAGCATCCACGCCCTCGAGGGAATGGCGCGGGTGACCACGGTGGGCGGCACGACCGAGCCCGGTGATGACGGATCCCTCACTATCAAGAACGCCGACCAGGTGCTGGTCATGATTGACATCCGGCTGCTTTACGACCCGGCCAAGTCGCAGTTGGATGAAATGAAAGCCGCCCTCGCGAACCTGCCTGCCGACTATGCCAAGCTGTTGGATGGCCACGCGAAAATCCACGGCGCTCTGTTCAAGCGGATGCGCCTCGACCTGGGTGGCGCGGCCGACCACCAGCGGACCACTGAGGAGTTGTTGGAAAAATCGAGTTATGAAAACATGCTCCCGGCGCTCATCGAGAAGGAATTCGATGCCGGGCGCTACAACATCATTTCCTGCACCGGCGATTTACCGCCGGTCTTGCAGGGCGGCTGGGGCGGAACCTATGTCCCGGGCTGGGCCAGCGATTTCACCCACAACGGCAACGTGCCCTCCGCCATCGCCGCCAACCTGATGGGCAACATGCCCGAACTTATGTTAGCTTACACTTCTTATATCGAGTCGATTGTCCCGTGGATGGAGATCAACGCCAAGCACATGTTCGGAGCGCGCGGTGTGGTGCTGCCGTCACGTTCGACCACCAACGGCTTTAACAACGCCCTGGCCGAGGACTTCGCGGGTGGCTTCTGGGTTGCCGGCGCGGGTTGGGCGGCGCACTTCTTTTACGATTATTACCTCTACACCGGCGACCGCAAGTTCCTCGCCGAGCACGCCCTGCCCTTCATGGAGAAGGCGGCCTTGTTCTTCGAGGACTACCTCTACGAAGGGCCCGACGGCAAGTTCGTCTTTTCCCCGACCCAATCACCGGAAAACGACCCGGGCAATTCGCGGTCCCAGGGAACCTTCAATGCCACCATGGACGTGGCGGTGGCCAAGGAGCTGATGCACAACTGCATCGCCGCCTCGCGCGAACTTGGCAAAAACCAGGACAAGATTCCTCTCTGGCAGAAGATGTTGGAAAAAATGCCTGACTACATGATCGATGAGAATGGCATCATCAAGGAATGGCTCACACCCAAGCTGACCAACAACGACAGCCACCGCCACTCGTCGCAGCTCTATCCGCTCTACGACGGGCTGCCTGAGGAAATCGCGAAGAGCCCCGAACTGCGCGCCGCCTTCAAGAAAAGCATCGAATACAAACTCGACAAACACTGGAAGAACAACCAGGTGGGCTTCATGTCCTTCGGTCTTGTGCAGTTAGGGCAGTCCGCCACCAGCCTCGGCGAGGGCGAGTTGGCCTATCATTGCCTCAAACACCTGGTGAACCGTTTCTGGCTCAACAACCTCGCCTCGATGCACAACCACCGCTCGCTTTTCAACATGGACATCAGCGGCGGCATGCCGGCCGTGATCATCAAGATGCTGGTGGCTTCCGATCCCGGGAAAATCCAACTGCTGCCCGCCCTGCCGGCTGCCTGGCCAGCAGGCGCAATCGACGGCGTGCTGTGCCGCGGCGGGATCGAAATCCGCAGCCTGAAGTGGGACAAGGACCGGATCCTGGCCACCTTGACCTCGGCCAAGGCACAGCAGATCGTCTTGGAATCGCCCGCCGGGATCGCGCAACTCACCGTCACGCGTGGCGACGCGAAGACCGACAAGGGTGAGCGCGCCGACCAGCGCCTGCTCACTCTTCCAGCCGGGCAGGAAGTGGCGCTGGAAATCCTGCGGAAGTAACGGATCAAGGACGGCGGAGCGCCAGCAAGGTGAAAGATCGGCTGAAGCCTTAACTCAGACGCCGCATAGGGAACACGGCGATGGAGTCCACGCTTTAGCGTGCCCTCCAGTGCAAGGACTGAGAATAGAAGATCGGCCTTAACTCAGACGCCTCCGGGGTAACAATGCGGTGGAGTTACTATTGATCCTTGGGTCCGGACAGCTTCGCATGTTTTTCATGCAGCCGCTGCCAATAGTCTTTCCAATAGGTATCATAGTAATCCTGGGCCGCCAGTTCGATGCATTCGAGTTTCACCATCTTGGGTGCGGTGGCCGGGTCGTAGCCCGCGAGGTGTTCGGTGCCGGCGCGGGTGCGCGGTGAAACGAAATGCCAGGTGGAGTCGCCCAGAACCTCTTCACAGAGCTTGCTCAACTCCGGGTCGTAGGGCTTGAGTTGGTCGCGGGTGTGAATCTGGTTGTGATCGTGGTCCATGGTGCGATTGGTGTCATACCAGTCCTGCACCCCTTCCGCCCAATATTCCGCGCGATTGAGCGCGGCATAACACTGCTTCGGCCCGCCGAATACAATGAGCACCTTGTCATCCACGGTCACCTTGACTCCCGCATCGGTCGGTTTGCTATTGACCAGGATGTCGCCCCCATCAAGGCATTTCCTGAGAAAATCAGGTGATTCAGCCGGAAATGATTTGACCAGCGCATCCAGCAGGCTAACGGGCGTCACGCTGGTCACCCGCCGGAACTTCTGGGCGGCATAGCCGTCGTGATAGATTCCTTTTTCCTTGGCGTGCTTGAAAGCCACGCCCAGGCGTTCGTGCAAGTCCTTGTCGAAGCCCGCGCCGTCGATGACGTGGCCGAACTCGTGAATGAGAATGCTTTCGAGCTGCATGCCGCCCTCGTATTCCATCACATCCTCCTCGGCGAAGAGCACCGTGGGGCGGTCATTTTGCGTCGAGAGCGAGCCGCGGTTGCGCCAGTTGTAGAAGTCGAGTTCCTTGCCGGTCTTGTCAGAGCCATACTGTGGCAGATCGGAAACCAACTCGGCGTGGCCGACCAGGACGCACAACACCTTCTTGTCGCGGATGCGCTGGGCGATTTGCGGTTTGAGATCCTGCATGACCTTGTCAAACAGATAGGCCGCTTCGAGATGGACGACATCGCCAACTTTCTCCGAAGTGGCGATGAGGATGTCCTGCACCAGCGTGCACTTCTTGTAGAAGGCGGTGTCCAGCTTGTATTCCGCCGCCTGTTCGGCGGTCAAGGGCTTGACCTGGAAGCCGGTATCCGCGGCTCCGAGGGATGAGACGCAGGCCGCCAATGATGCCAGATATGCGATCACGCGGAAACGAATGGTTTTCATGTTTGTCATAAACGGGAATATCACAGTCGGACACCGCGGACGAGTCCGTATGTCCGACATGGTTGCTAACAGAAAACGGCGGATGTCAGAGCTTCCAGGGTGCGCGGAAATTCGGGGCGAGCAGCTTGCTGGCTTCGGGGTCACCGACGATGACTTGTTTGACGGCGTCCCATTTGAGTTTGCGGCCGACGACGGACGCGATGTAGCCGAGATGGCCGGGGGTCTGCGAGCGGTGGGCGATTTCCACCGGGGTGAGCGTGCGCTTGCGCGACTTGATGGAATCAAGGAATTCCTTATGATGGCCCGGGCTGTTATAGAGTTTGACCTTGAGATCGCCCGACTTGTCGAGCTTTTGGATGTCACGGATCCACTGTGTGTTGGACGCCTCGATGGCGCCGCGATCCACCCGGACCCAGCCATCGGGGCCGATCCATTTCGCGCCGCCCTTGATTTCCTCGTAGCCGCCGGCGATGATGACATCGATGTTGTTAGGATACTTGCATTCGATGTGGTATTTGGTGGCGGTGTTCCAGATATCGTCCTTGGCCGGGAACTCGGCCGTGGCCGACACCTCGAGCGGACCGACCGCATCATCCGGGCCGCTACCATACTGCGGGTTGGCCAGGCCCCAGTGGGCGATATCGCAATGGTGGCCGATCCAATCCATGAGCTGGCCGCCGCCGTAGTTGTAGTTCCAGCGCCAGTTCTTGTTGAAGCGGCTGGGATTGAAGGGCATCATTTGCGCCGGGCCGGTCCAGAAATCATAGTCCACGTAGGCGGGAGCCGTGCCGTTGGGTTTGTCCCTGCCGGAGCCGTCGAAATCATGGTGGCCGGAGGGCAGGCCGACCTCGACACGCGTGACCTTGCCGACATAGCCGTTCTGGATTAGCTCGGCGGCCCAGCGGAACGAAGCTTGGGCGCGTTGCCACGATCCGGTCTGCCAGATGCGCTTGTTTTTGGCCACGGCATTGACCATGGCAATGCCTTCGTCCAAGGTGTGGGAGAGGGGTTTCTCACAGAAAATATCCTTGCCGGCGTTGGCGGCGGCGATGGCCGGAATCGAGTGCCAGTGGTCGGGGGTGGAAATACAGACGGCATCGATGTCCTTGCGGGCCAGCAATTCGCGGAAATCCTTGTAGCCTTTGCAATCCTGATTCTTGTAATGCTCGTTGACCTTGTTGACGGCCTCTTTGAGGTGATTTTCATTCACATCGCAAATGGCCACCACCCGGCAGTCGTCCTGGCTGAGGAAGGAGCTGAGATTGTCACCGCCCTGCCAGCCGACACCGATGCAGCCGAGCGTGATTTTGTTCGAGGGGGCATTCGCTCCGAACAGGCGGCTCGGGAGGATGAGCGGGGCGGCCGTCGAAGCGGCCAGGAGTTTCAGGACACTGCGGCGGTCGGTGGTGGATACGGGGTTCATGGCGATAGGTGGTGTTGGTGTTGTGGATGGGGCCTCGGCCCTCGTTTGAATATCGAGGGAAGCGACGGTGGTTGGGGCGTTTCCACCGGTCAAGAGCAAATCCCGGAATCGGCATGCCCCGCGCAATCATTCGGCAAATTCGCGATTCCAAATCAGTCGCGGCCGTGCATGCTCGGGGCGTCATGTTTTCACAAAATCTGCTAGCCTCACTCCAGTCCACGCTCATGGAAATCGAATCCGCCGGTCTCTACAAGCGCGAGCGCCTCATCGATTCCCCGCAGAACTCCACCGTCCGCCTCAAGGATGGGCGCCAGGTGATCAACATGTGCGCCAACAACTACCTCGGGCTCGCCGACCATCCAGAGGTTCTTGCCGCCGCCACGGCCGCGCTCGAGCGCTGGGGTTTCGGCATGGCCTCCGTGCGCTTCATCTGCGGCACGCAGACACTCCACAAACAACTCGAAGCGAAGATCTCTGAATTCCTCGGCACCGAGGAGACGATCCTCTTCCCCTCCTGCTTCGATGCCAACGGCGGCCTTTTCGAGGTGCTGTTAGGTGAGCAGGACGCCGTCATTTCCGATTCGCTCAACCACGCCTCGATCATCGACGGGGTGCGCCTCTGCAAGGCCAAACGCTTCCGCTACGCCAACAACGACATGGCCGACCTGGAAGCGAAACTGCAGGAAGCGGATGCCGCCGGCGCGCGCTTCAAGCTGATCACCACCGACGGCGTGTTCTCGATGGACGGCATCATCGCCCAACTCGACCAAGTCCACGCGCTCGCCGCGAAATACCACGCCATGGTGCACTTCGACGATTGTCACGCGAGCGGTTTCCTTGGCGCGCGCGGCCGCGGAACCCACGAACATTGCGGGTTGTTCGGCAAAATCGACCTCACCACCGGCACGCTCGGCAAGGCGCTCGGCGGTGCGTCCGGCGGCTATACTTCCGGCAAAAAAGAAGTGATCGATCTTCTGCGCCAGCGCTCCCGGCCGTATTTGTTCTCCAATACCATCGCCCCGCCCATCGTCGCCGCCTCGCTCAAGGTCTTTGAAATGCTTGAGGCCTCCACCGAACTCGCCGACCGCGTGAAGGACAACACCGCCTACTTCCGCAACGCCATGGCCCACACCGGCTTCACTATCGCCGGCAAGGACCACCCGATATCCCCTGTGATGTTAGGCGATGCCGCGCTTTCCCAGAAATTCGCCGACACCTTGCTCGACCACGGGGTCTATGCCGTCGGCTTCTTCTATCCGGTCGTGCCGCAGGGCAAAGCCCGCATCCGCACCCAGATCAGCGCCGCTCACACCCGTGAGCAACTCGATCAGGGCATCGACGCCTTCGTCAAAACCGGCAAAGCGCTGGGCGTGATCTGAGCCGGAAGAAGTATTTTCAAAGAAACCGAGTATTACTTGTTGCAAACCGTTCTCAATAGGCGATTTTGATGCCGGGATGGCACACACACCGACGAATGCCTTGGAAATCGACCGGGCCATGACTTTGAATCAGGTCGGGGTGGGGTGTGATGTGAGGATCCGCGTTTTGAGTGGTCCTGGCTGTGAGCGCCTGCGGGAGCTCGGGTTTTGCGAGCAACTTCGGGTTCGCAAGCTCACGGGCGGACGGAATCCGATCTGTTCGGTGTGTGGCACCCGGATGGCCATCAGCCGCGAGTTGGCCGAACAAGTGTTAGTATCTCCGCTGGCTTGAGCCGCTTCACGGGTCATGCATGCCACCCCTGACGTTCCCTCGACCATCGCGCTGATCGGCAATCCGAACGCCGGGAAAACCACGCTTTTCAACGCCTTGACCGGGTCGAACCAGAAGGTTGGAAATTATTCAGGCGTCACTGTGGAACTCAAATCAGGGGAAATGTTCACCCCGCACGGGAAGAAACTGCAAGTGCTCGATTTGCCGGGATGTTACTCGCTGCAGGCCCGGTCCCCGGATGAAAAAGTGGCGGTGGCCGCGCTGATGGGCGAGCTGCCCGGCTACGTCAAACCGGACCTGATGGTCTGTGTCCTGGACGCCTCGAACCTTGAACGCCATCTCCAACTCGCGCTGCAAGTCATTGAATTGCAGATCCCCACCATCCTCGCTCTGAACATGGTGGACATGGCGGAGAAATCCGGCCTGCGCCTGGATCCCGCAAAGCTTGCGGAAGAGCTTGGCGTTCCCGTGGTGGCGATGCAAGCCAGCGCAGGGAAGGGGATCATCGAGTTGAAACAGGCGCTGCGCTTCCCGTTCCCTGCCGCGCCGCATGCCACTTGGGTCAGCGGTATGGACGACGCGGAACACGCCCGGCGCGAATTCATCCGCAATGTTTGCGAACTCGCCGCCCGCCGTCCGGACGCCCACCAGCGCACCCTTTCGGACCAACTCGATGCCTGGCTGCTCCATCCGGTGTTTGGATGGGTGGCGTTTCTCGCCATCATGTTCGCGGTTTTCTGGGGGATTTTCTCGTTCGCCCAAATCCCGATGGGTTGGATCGAGTCCGCCCAAGGCGCAGTGGACGGCTGGGTGGAATCCCTCATGCCGGTGGGCGATCTCCGTTCGCTGCTGATCGATGGAGTGCTCGGCGGTGTCGGCGGGGTGGTGGTGTTCCTGCCGCAGATCGTGCTGTTGTTTTTCTTCATCGGCCTGCTGGAAAGCTCCGGCTACATGGCCCGCGCAGCCTATCTGATGGATGGCGTGATGGCCAAGGCGGGTCTCAGCGGCAAAGCCTTCCTGCCGTTGTTCAGTTCCTATGCGTGCGCGATTCCCGGCGTCATGGCCACCCGCACGATTGGCTCGGCCAAGGAACGGTTGGTCACCATTTTCATCGCGCCGTGGATGAGTTGCTCGGCCCGCCTGCCGGTGTATTTCCTCATCGTCCCGCTGCTGCTTAACAAAAACGAGGGCTCCTGGCAACAAGCGCTCGTCTTGTTCGCAATCTACACGCTCGGCACACTCAGCGCCTTCGCCGTCGCCCGCGTGCTGCGTAAAAAACTCGGACCGGATCTCGGCGCGAATCATTTCTTGTTAGAGCTGCCGTCCTATCGTGCGCCGCAGTGGAGTTATATTTTTCGGCATGTTCTCGAACGCGGCTGGTCCTTTGTCGCCAAGGCTGGAACCATCATTCTCGGGCTCTCGATCCTGCTGTGGGCGCTCAGCACCTATCCGAAGGCGCGTGGCGATGGTGCGGACGCGCTCGCCGCCAGCGCCATGGGCCGGATCGGCACCGTGATCGAACCCGCGGTGAAGCCGCTCGGCTTCGACGGCCGGGTTGGCACCGCCATTCTCACGTCGTTCGCTGCGCGCGAGGTTTTCAACTCGTCGCTGGCGGTGCTGTTCCGGGTGGACGAGGCGGCCAGCGATGAGGAAACCCGCAATTCGCTGCGCGACCGGCTGGCGTCCGCGAAATGGCCGGATGGTGCGCCGCTTTTCACGCCGCTCTCGATGATTTCACTGCTGGTGTTCTACATCTACGCGCTCCAATGTCTGCCGACCTCCGCCGTCGTCGCCAAGGAAGCGGGATCCTGGAAATGGGCACTCGGACAATTTGTCTTCATGTCCGGCTTCGCGTATGTTGCCTCGTTGCTCGTGTTCCAAACCGGCAAACTCCTCGGATTCTGAAATCTGAAATGGACTGGCAAACTTACACTGCGGCTGGCATCGTGATCGTCACGCTCGCGATCCTCCTCGTGCGTCTCGCACGGCCACGGAAAAAAGCCGGCTGCGGCCACCGCTGCGGCTGCGGCAAAAAGTGAGCTTCAATCTTCCTCGAACTTGCGGGAGATCAGCTCGCCGAGCGCCTCCAGCGCGGCATCGGCGTCCGGACCATCGGAGCTCACGGCAATCACCGAGCCATGGCCCGCGGCCAGCATCATCAAGCCCATGATGCTCTTGCCGTCCACTTCCTCGCCATCCTTTTCCACAAAGACATCCGCTTGAAAACGATTCGCCGTCTTGACGAATTGCGCGGCGGGCCGGGCGTGGATGCCGAGTTTGTTGATGATGGTGAATTCTCTCTTGGCCATGGAAAAGCGGCTCGTGCCGGGGAGAGCGTAGAAACTCCCCCGCCCATCTCCAAGGCAAAAGTTCCGCCAAAAATTCCACCGCGGTCGGGAAGCGCGCAAAGCCAGTTCCAGCCAACCGAACTTCCGTCATGGCCGGAGGTCAACCAGAAGTCCCGGGCGCGGCAGCCTAACCCCATCGCGACAGATTCATGGCCGATCGTCACCGGATTTGTCGCGTCCGATGGTGCTGGTTGGAGGGATGGGTGGGCAACCTGCGCGACATCCTGATGTCCGATCGGACATCAGGATGTCGCGGGGAGGGGGCTTCAGCCGATCATCTTCGCGGAACTCCTCATTCCCGAGTGCCGATCCGTGCCCTGGTTGGTCCATGCGCGGTCACCACCAGAGTCATTTTTGCCAACCCACGGGAAAACAAAAATTAAATGATTGCCTTCGGGGGGGGGGTGGGTAATCTGTCGCCGATCAGTGCCCATTGGCGGGGCTTTCTGGGTCGATACAAACCAAAATCACTGCACGAACATGAAAATCATGGATGGCCGTCTTGGCACTTATCTCACCCTCAGCGTTGGAGCCGGCGTTCTCGGATCCCAATCCTCAAACGCTGCGATCGTTTACTGGGACGTCACTCCAGTTTCCATCACATCCGGAACAGTTCGGGTAGAACCCCTGACGGGCGTCATCGTCGATAACAACGAGTTTCCACCTACGCCAACCGTTGGGTTGAGATTCACTAACGTCAATTACATTTACAGTTTCACAGAGCCGACATCTTCCGCGGCATTAGCCTATAACAATGGTAACGTAATGCTTCGTTTGGGTAGCAATGCCACGATCGATTCAAGTCTAACCTTCAAGGATAACTGGTCTTACATGGACAGGTCTGGCTGGACCACTGCGGAGAGTCCATGGGCGACGGGAGCCGATGGCACCAGCGGATTTGTTGGTTTCCGCTTCGATAATGCAGGAACCGACAATTACGGATGGTTTGCGGTCACCTACAACGCCGCTTCTCAAAATCTTGAGATTGGCGATTTTGCCTATGAGGATTCCGGTGGAAGCATCGCCGCCGGTGCCATACCGGAGCCCTCCAGCCTTGCGTTGCTCGCCCTCGGTGCCACCGGAGTGCTGGCGCGCAGACGCCGGCAGGCCGCGTGATTTGATGATTCATTCATGTCGCGCAAGAAACTTCTGCTAGTCGGCTGGGATTCAGCCGACTGGAAGGTCATGCATCCGCTGATGGATGCGGGGAAGCTGCCGGTTATCGCGCATTTGGTGGACCGTGGGATCAGCGGCAACCTGACGACGCTGGAGCCGCAGCTTTCGCCGATGCTATGGACGTCGATTGCCACGGGCAAGATGGCGTATCATCACGGGGTGGCGGGTTTCACCGAGGTGGACCCGCAAAGCGGCCGGGTGATGCCGGTGTCCGCCGCCACCCGCCAATGCCGGACGGTTTGGGAAATGCTGGGCGAGCACGGCTTGCGCAGCCATCTGGTGAGCTGGTTCGCCACCCAGGGTGAGCAGGATCTGAAGGGCAAGATGGTTTCCAACATGTTTTGCCATCTTAACGCGGTGCAGCCGGGGCAGGATCCGGCGACTTGGCCGGCGCCGCCACCTGGCACCTACTGGCCGCCGGAACTGGCCGCCACGATGAATGAGCTGCGCGTGAGTCCGCATGAGGTGGATCCGGATCAAATCCTGCGGCTCTTCGTTCCGGACGCGCCGCAGGTGGACCAAGCCAAAGACCCGCGGTTGCTGCATCTGGCGCAGTTGCTGGGCGAGAGTTTCTCGGTGCATTCCGCCGCCACGCACCTGATGGAGAGCGATCCCGACTGGGATTTCATGGCGGTCTATTACCGGTCGATCGACGAGATTTCCCACGCCTTCATGCCCTATCACCCGCCGAAGATGGAGGGCATCCCGCAGGAGGATTTTGAAATGTATCGGGAGGTGGTCAATGGTATCTATCGGCTGCATGACCTGTTCCTGCATCGCCTGATTCAACTGGCCGGGCCTGAGACTGCGGTTCTGCTGGTGTCCGACCACGGTTTCCACAGCGATCACCTGCGACCCAAGTTCACGCCACGGGTGCCAGCCGGTATTACCGTATGGCATCGCCCGCAGGGGGCCATCGTGGCGAGCGGCCCAGGCTACAAGTCCGATGAACTCATCTACGGCGCGCGTCTGCTGGATGTGACACCGACGATTTTGCATTACTTCGGCCTGCCGGTGGGCCGCGATATGGAGGGCCGTGTGCTGGAGGAGGCATTTGTGGAAAACACGCCGGTGGCATTCATTCCGACCTGGGAGCGTCCAGACGTGGCCAAGCGGGAGCGGGTCAGAATGGAAGATGCGGATCGCAAGGCACTGCTCGATCAATTCGTGGCACTCGGCTATATCGATGAAATCGCCACCGACCCGGACGAGGCTGCCGCCGGTACCGAGCGGGAGAATCAATGGAACATGGCCCGTGCGTGCATCTACGGCGGCAGGTATGAAATGGCCCTGCCGCTGCTCGAGGCCTGTTGCCACGCCAAGCCGGAACGCACCGACTTTGTCCAGGTGCTGGCGCATTGCCAACTCCAGCTCGGCCTGCCGGACGAGGCTGACTCCACCGTAGCGCTGGCGTTGGAGACTTTCGGCCGGACCGAGACGGCGCATTTGCTCAAGGCCTCCATTGCCATGCAAAAGGAGGATTTTGCCGAGGCTCTGAGGCTGTTGGAGATCGTTCGCGAGACTGATCCGGGCGAGATTCAACTACAGCTCCTGCTGGCTCAAAGTTATCTGCGGCTGCGGCGCTGGGAGGAGGCGGAGGACGCCGTCCGCAAGGCGCTGGCCACCGATCCGCACAATCCCCAGGCGTTTCTCATTCTCTCTCGCTTGCAGCTCCACCAGCAGGATGCAGCGGCCGCCGTGGCTTCGGCGCTGGATGCGATCGGCTTTCAATACGGCAATCCTGAAGGTCACTTCCTGTTAGGATCGGCGCTGGCCCAGCTCAAGGAATGGGAACAGGCCGTGCATGCGCTGCTCAACTGCCTGCAACTCAACCCGAAGTCGATCCGTGGCTACCGCTTGCTCTCGCGGGTTTACCGTGCCCTCGGAGAAACCGGAAAAGCCGTGGCCTGCGAAGTGCAAGCCCGCACCACCCTGGCCCGGGAAAAAGAACAGGGTGCCGCCCAACTCGCCAGCTTGCGTGAGGAACTCGCCGTCCGTGCGGCAGTGCGGGCACGCGGTGATCAACGAAAGCAGCAAGAAACAGACCGCCGAGCCGCCGAAGAGGCTGCCGTCGAGCCGATGGATTTCATCATCGTTTCCGGTCTGCCGCGTTCGGGCACCTCGCTGATGATGCAGATGCTGCAAGCGGGCGGGTTGCCCTTGATGACCGACGGCAAGCGCGGGGCGGACATCGACAATCCCGAGGGTTATTGGGAGTGGGAAGAGATCAAAAAGTTAGGCAAGAACCCGCGTATTATCGAGCAGGCGCAGGGCAAAGTGGTGAAGATCATCTCCGCGTTGTTGCCGAGCCTGCCGGTGAAACACCGCTATAAAATCATCTACATGACCCGCCCGGTGGCGCAGGTCGTGGAATCACAGTGGGCCATGCTGGAGCACACAGGTCAAAAGCCCAAATCTGAAAAGTACCACCTCATCGAGGTTCAACGCAAGCACAGCGAGCAAATTCTCGCCATTCTGAAGCGCAGCGAGCGGGTGGAAGTGCTGGAAATTTCCTATCCCGATCTGGTGGCCAACCCGGACGATGGAATCCAGGCGATCATGGCGTTTTTACCCGGTGTTTTTCTAGCAGGGCCAGCCGTGCGAGCGGCCGTCAAGCCGGGCTTGCACCGCAAGCGGTCATGAGGCATCAAGCTCAGTGTTGGTTGGCGGTGAAAATTCGCACTTCTTGGCAGGCGTTTTGGCCTTCGTGGAAAATTCGCGTTGATTTCCGGGGCGATTGGCCGTGAGAGTGGCCGTGCCATGCTTGATATCCGCGTCATTCGCGACAACCCCGCCGCCGTTCAGGATCGTCTCAAACACCGGGGCGGGAGCCACTGGAAACTGGTGGACGAGGTGCTCGCCTGCGACGAGGCACGGCGCAAGGCCGAGACCGACAAACAACAGTTGCAAAGTTCCCGCAAAACCATTTCCAAACAAATCGGCATGCTCAAGGGCAAGGGCGAGGACAGCTCCGCCATCGAGGCCGAGGTCCGCGCCATCAACGAGCAAATTGCGGTGCTCGATGTGATGGCGGAAAGCGCTTCCGCCCGCCAGATGGATCTGCTCCTCAATATCCCGAACCTCACGCACGACGCTTGCCCGGTGGGCTCGGATGAAGCCGCCAACCCGGTGGTGCGCGAGTGGGGGAATAAGCCGGACATCGCAGCGCCCAAGGACCATGTCGAACTTGCGCTGCAACATGGACTGATCGATTGGGACGGCGGCATCCGCGTTGCCGGATCGGGCTTTGTCGTCTATCGCGGCAAGGGTGCCCGGTTGGAGCGCGCCTTGATCCAATTCCTGTTGGATACCCAAACGGCTAACGGCTACGAGGAAGTGAACGTGCCGCACCTGGTCAAGCGCGAGTGCATGGAAGGCACCGGCCAGTTGCCAAAGTTTGAGGGCGACATGTATGGCACGGACGCCGGCGAGGATGGCATCAACAACCTGTTTCTCGCGCCCACCGCCGAGGTGCCGGTCACCAATCTCTATCGGGACACGCTGCTGGCGGAATCCGATCTGCCGGTGAAAATGGTGGCCTACACGCCGTGTTTCCGCCGCGAGGCGGGATCCGCAGGTCGTGACAACAAGGGCATCATCCGCATGCACCAGTTCGACAAGGTGGAACTCGTCCAGATCGTCCATCCGGAACAGGGAATCGAGGTGTTGGAACAATTGACCGTGCATGCGGAATCCATCCTGCAAAAACTCGGCCTGCACTATCGGACCATCGAGCTGTGCACCGGCGACATCGGGTTCTCCTCGGCCAAGACTTATGACATCGAAGTGTGGGCACCCGGCCACGGCAAGTATCTCGAGGTTTCGAGTTGCTCGTGTTTCACCGATTACCAGGCGCGGCGCATGAAGCTGCGTTTCAAGGATGCCGAGGGCAAAAACCGTTTCCCGTACACGCTCAATGGTTCCGGCACCGCGCTGCCGCGGCTCTACGTGGCGTTGTTAGAGCAATGCCAGCAAGCCGACGGCTCCATCCGCATCCCGGAGGCCTTGGTGCCGTATTTCGGTGCACCGGTGTTGGGGTGACGGCGTCTTAGCCGCCGAGTCACGTCCATCTTTCCCTAATCTTCAGCGCGTTCTCCGGCGGGGCACATTTTGACGAGTTTCGGATCGAAGCGGCCGAGCACTTCGACCAGATCGCTTTGCGCGGCCATGACGGTGTGGATGTCCTTGTAAACCCCCGGCACCTCGTCGAGGCCGGCGGAGATGAGATCCACCCCGCGTTCGGCCAGCAGTTTTTTCGTTCCGCTCCAGTTGAAGGATTGCATCGCCTTGCTGCGGCTCATCACGCGGCCCGCGCCGTGGGACGCGCTATTGAGCGATGCGGGATGCCCTTTGCCGCGCACCACGAAGCCGGGTGATGCCATCGACCCCGGGATAATCCCTAACATACCGACACCGGCCGGCGTCGCGCCCTTGCGGTGCACGATCAACTCGCGCTCCTCGCCGTTGACGAGATGGCGTTCCTTCCACGCGAAGTTGTGGTGGTTTTCGATGTCGAGGATGACACGGGTGCCGAGCTTTTTCGCGATGTGGTGGTGGATGAGTTGATGGTTTGCGGCGGCATAGCGCCCCATCAGGTTCATGGCGGCCCAGTATTCCTGGCCGTCCTCTTCATCGAGGTTGAGCCAGGCAAGGTGTTTGAGCTCCTTCGGCAGATATAAGTGGCGGGCCATCGCGCGTTTGCTGTAGGTGTCGCAAACCTGCGCGCCGGTTCCGCGTGATCCCGAGTGGCTGAGGAGCGCGAGGTATTCGCCGTTAGGCAAACCGAGTTCGCCGGTGGTCACGGTGAACGCGCCGAATTCGACGAAGTGATTGCCGCTGCCGCTGGTCCCGAGTTGCAACCAGGCCTTGTCGTGCAGCCGCTTGGTGATCGGCGAAACATTCCAGTCCTCGTCCATCACGTCGTGGGCGCGGCGTTGGCGCTTGAAGTTGGCGCCGATTCCGAAACGGGTTTCGCTTTCGATGATGTTGGCAAGACGGTCACGCTGGCCTGCCAGGGTGTTCGCCTTGCAATCATACACCGAGAGTTTCATGCGGCACGCGATATCGACTCCGACGGCATAGGGGATCACCGCGTTTTCGGTGGCGAGCACCCCACCGATCGGCAGACCGTAGCCGGG
>Ga0268284_1000425_pt1 | contig 29376 bp, 20 predicted proteins | sample saktaG_14_FD_190137 | JGI IMG/M metagenome (GOLD analysis project Ga0268284, IMG submission 190137) | Saline water microbial communities from Sakinaw Lake, British Columbia, Canada - sak_2013_06_06_40m | ecosystem: Environmental > Aquatic > Non-marine Saline and Alkaline > Saline ...
CCGGCGATCCGGCACCTAACATGGCGAAACAAATGCGGGTGGATTATACCGTCGGGGATCAGGCCCATACGGTGACCGTGACGGAGCACCAGATCCTGCAACTGCCGCAAGCGGCGGATGGTCCCGGCGAACTGCGCATCGTGCGCGGCATTTATGGCGGCATCCTCCCCGAAAAGGTTGAGGCCATGCCGCTCGCGCTGGCGGATATCACCGCCCGTGTCGCGCAGAAGGTCCATGATGGCACAATCGCGGTGCGGGTTGACAAGGATCTGGCTGGTGTGGATCCCGCACCCCGGAAGCCCAAAAAGTTATGGTTGCAGTATGCCGTGGATGGCGTGTTGGGAAACCTGGTGCTCGATGATGGCAATGAACTGCGTCTGCCCGAGCACCCGCTTAGCTATCTGCCACCCGCGCCAACCTTGGCGGTGACCCCTTCCGGCACCGCGTTGCGAGCCTGGGATGCGGGCCGCTATGTGATGAAACTCGCCACCGGCGCTGAAGCCATTGTCACCGTCAAGGATCTGTCCGAACCCATGGCGGTCACCGGCCCCTGGGAGGTCTCATTCCAAACCGGTCGCGGCGCACCAGCGCAGGCTGCCTTCGATAAGTTGATCTCGTGGCCCGATCACCCTGAGCCCGGCATCAGGTTTTTCTCCGGCACCGCCACCTATCGCCGCACCCTCGACATCCCGGCAGAATTGTTAGGCGGGGGCACGGAATTGCATCTTGATCTGGGCCGGGTGCAGGTGATCGCCGAAGTGCGGCTCAACGGCCGCAACCTGGGCATCCTGTGGAAGGCCCCGTACCGGGTTGATCTAACATCCTCAGCGCGGGCGGGCAACAACGCGTTGGAGATCGAGGTCACCAACCTGTGGCCCAACCGCCTGATCGGCGACGAGTCATTGCCCGAAGACCTCGAGTGGGCCGGCTTGCCACTCAAGCGGTGGCCGGACTGGTTGCTCAAGGGCGCGCCCCGGCCGGTGCCGCAGCGGGTGACTTTCACCACCTGGCATCACTGGCGCAAGGACTCGCAACTCCTGCCTTCGGGACTGTTAGGACCGGTGCTGTTGCGCCCGCTGGCCGTTGTGCCGGTCGCCGTCACGGGTGTGAGTCCTGCCATCAACCGCTCAGGCACGGCAGAATAATCTCCCGCTCGACAATAATCGGAAATCCAAGATGAAGAAGATTTCGATAGCGGGCGGATTGAGTGAATCAAAAACGACGACAACATGGATACGCTAAAGTTGGTGTGGATGATAACGGCAGCTGTGCTGGTGCAGAGCGTTTCAGTCCTGGGGGCTGGCGGGAGCGCCAACAATCCGCGCCCGGAGCATCCGCGACCGGACCTTTTCCGGGAGAACTGGATGACTCTCAACGGTGAGTGGCAGTTCGAGATCGACAAGGCGGCTGATGGCGAATCCCGGGGGCTGACTTACGGCAAGGAACTCAATGCCAGGATCATTGTCCCGTTCTGCCCGGAGAGCAAATTGTCCGGCCTCGGACTGGGCAACACCGAGAAGCTGAAGGACGTCTGGTATCGCCGCATGTTCGATGTGCCGCAAGGCATGAGGGGCAAGCGGGTTCGAATTCATTTTGGCGGCGTGGATTACAAGACCTGGGTTTATATCAACGGCCAGCTTGCGGGAATACACATCGGCGAGAACGCCGCCTTCAATTTCGAAATATCAAAATTCCTCAAGGACGGTCCTAACGAACTGGTGGTCAAGGTGCGCGACGACATGTGGAGCGGCCTCCAGCCCTGCGGCAAGCAGTCGGGCGATCAGAGCTATAGCTGTTTCTACACCCGCACCACCGGCATCTGGCAGCCGGTGTGGCTGGAAGCCGTCGGCTCGTCGTTCGTCGAGAATCTGTCCGTGGTTGCCGATCCCGACAACTCGCGGGTGCTGATCACGGCCAAAATCAATGGCCAGGACAAGGACCTGACGCTTAAAGCGGAAGCCTTCGCCAACGGCAAGCTAACAGGTTCTGACACATGCGCCGGACCGTACCAAAACAGCCTGGTGCTCAACCTCAAGGAGAAGAAGCTGTGGGAGCCCGGTGCTCCGTTCCTGTATGACCTTGAATTCACACTCTACAGCGGCAAGGAGAAGATCGATGAACTGAAGAGTTATTTCGGACTGCGCAAAGTTACCATTGATGGGCGCAAAATCCTTGTCAACGGCAAACCGGTCTTCCAACGGCTGATCCTTGACCAGGGATTCTATCCGGATGGACTCTGGACCGCGCCCTCGGACGAGGCGCTGAAGAATGACATCGAGATGTCCATGGCCTGCGGCTATAACGGCGCGCGCCTGCACCAGAAGGTTTTCGAACCGCGGTTCCTCTACTGGGCCGACAAACTCGGTTATATGGTATGGGGCGAGTATCCCAATGCCGGCTACGGCAACCAGCGGGAAGGCTTCTCGGCGCTCGTCAATGAATGGACCGAGATCCTTCTGCGCGACCGCAACCATCCCGCCATCGTCGGCTGGTGCGCCTTCAACGAAAACTTTGAAGACTCAGGAGAACTGCAGCAGATGGTCTGGAACATCACCAAGGCGGTCGACCCGACACGCCCCGCGCTTGAGGCCAGCGGCTGGGCCCACACGCTGCCCTATCCGGAAGTCAGGGACGCCCATGATTACACCGCCAACCCGGATGCCCTGCGGAAAAAATGGCTGGATTATTTCGCCGGCCCGCCGGAAGGACCGCCCCCTCCCGCGCGGTATGGCAGCCAGACCGCACCACAGACCGACCGCGGCGTTCCGTTCATGATCAGCGAAATCGGCGGCATCGGCTGGGCCACCGAGGGCGGCTGGGGTTATGGCTCGGGGCCCAAGACCTTCGACGAGTTCTATGTCCGCTATCAGGGCACCATCGATGCCATGCTCGACAACCCGAATCTGTTTGGTTTCTGTTATACCCAGCTGACCGACATCGAGCAGGAGAAAAACGGTCTTTACTACTATGATCGCAAGCCGAAGTTCGATGTCAAGAAACTCCATGACATCACCGCCCGCCAGGCGGCCTATGAACGCGGTGAACCGGTGGCGCCCCAACCCGCCGTGCAGGTCATCGATGCCAAGTGGCAGGTGCTGGTGGGTGCCGTGCAGGACGGCAAGGCAAGCACGCCCTACAAGTATGTCACTGACAAACCGGCCGACGGTTGGTTCCAGGAGGGCTTTGATGACCAGGCATGGAAGACCGGACTCGCGCCGTTCGGCAGTGGCGGCCCCAGGGTCAGAACTGAATGGAAGGCCGCGGATATCTATCTCCGGAAAACCTTTGATTACGACGGCGGCGTCCTGAACAAGGGTGCCGTGGTCATCAGTTATGACGAGGATACGGAGGTCTATGTCAATGGCCGGAAAATCCTCGCGGTAACAGGGTTCACGGACCGCTACCAAATGCACATGGTGACGGACCCGTTGCGGCAGGCGCTGAAAACAGGATCTAACACAATAGCCGTGCACACCCGCCAGACCCGCGGCGGCCAATACATCGATCTCGCCATCCTGGCCGATGAATCCCCCCCGTGAGCCGTCCTGGAGATGCGCTTGGCCGTTAGCCATGCGCCTGCGGCCATCTCCACTCCATTCCGCCAGACCTCCCTGCGGACTCAGAAATCCAGTCGTTCCAGGCGAAAAGCGACGCGGGTATTGTTGTTTCCGGAGGTGGGGTGGACGTCGATGTACAAACGGGCGTTATCATCCTCGGCATGATCGAGTTCGCCGCCGGGAATGATTTCCCTGGTGTCCCGGAGTTTCGCTAGAGATTTGTCCTCATCAAGTTCCAACGGCAGGTCAACAGGTTGTTCCACCAGCGGATCACACCGGCGACGACGCCCAAAAGAGTTCTTGGCAGGGCGGGGCGGGTAAGTATCTTTGCGGGTAACCGAAACGGTTCGGTCACGTTCACAAAAGTTACCCATGGAGACGCCAAGCGACCCCGTTCCGACCGATGTCATCCGCCGCGCCATGCTCTGGCGGGCCATCGCCGCCAGCGTGGTCGGCAATGTGCTGGAGTGGTTTGATTTTGCCGTTTACGGCTACATGGTGCCGTTCATCGGACCGCACTTTTTCCCCAGCGACGATCCGGTGGCCACGAATCTGGCCACCTTCACCGTGTTTGCCATCGGCTACTTCGCCCGACCGGTTGGCGCGCTGGTGTTAGGGCGCTTTGGCGACCGGGTCGGCCGGCGTGCGCTGTTAGTGATGTCGGTTGCCATTCTTGGACTGTCCAGTTGCGCGATCGGCTTATTGCCTACCTATGCGAACATAGGAATCTGGGCGCCGGTTCTATTGGTGTTGCTGAGACTTGCGCAGGGATTCTCGGTCGGCGGCGAATATACCGGATCCATGACCTATTCCACCGAGGTCGCGCCTGCGGGGCGGCGCGGTTTTTTCAGCAGCTTTGCCACGCTCGGCACCATGATCGGCATCCTGCTGGCGAGCGGTGCGGTTTGGGTTACCCGTAATGTGTTAGGCGATCAGGCCCTCGCGGATTGGGGGTGGCGCTTGCCCTTTCTCATGGGTTTTGGCGTCGCCCTGTTCGGCGTGTGGCTGCGGCGGCATATCCCCGAGACCCTGGAGGCTGCAGACACCCACAAGCGGCACGATGATTTAATCGTCGTGGTGAAACGTCACTGGCGGGATCTCGGCAGCATCATCGGTGTGGTGACCGGTGCCAATGTCGCGCTCTATCTGGTTTTTGTCTTTGCCGTGGATGTAATGTCGCAGGCCCACCGGCAGATCCCGGTGGAGGCGCTCAATACCATCGCGCTTGTAGTGATGCTGCCCTTCATCATCCTGGGTGGATGGTGGTCTGACCGGTCTGGGCGCAGGATCGTCTCATTGTGGGCCAATGGTGCCATTCTCATCCTGACGGTGCCGGTGATGTCTCTCTGTCTGGCAGCACGGCTGTGGCCGGGGGGGCCGCCGCTGGTGCCGGCTACGGCGTTTCTTGCTGGCCAGTTGCTCATGGCGATCCCGATCGGGTTGGTTTATGGCGTGCAGGGTGCGATGGCCGCGGAACTTCTGCCGAAGCCGGTGCGCTGCCTCGTTTTTTCCATTGCCTACAGTCTTGCCATGGCGCTGTTCGCCGGCAGTTCGCCGATGCTGGCCGAGTGGATGCTCCACCGGCATGGCTGGCCCCATGGCCCCGCACTTTACATGGCCGTCTGGGTGATGGTGGCCATGGTCTGCGTCTTTAGATCGCGGGAGACCTACCAGGATCGGGCGGTTTGATGGGGAAAAGTCCCTGATAAGCCGCGGGTGATCGCCACGTATGATGGCTGGTTCGCGCTCCCGCGAACCACCAATCGACCGCCGATTTTCCCATCAGAGCCCACCCCATGAAACACCTCCCGACCACACTGTTCGTTCTCGCCTCCATATTGTTAGCCCTGCCCGCCACCGCGCAGAACAAGGCGGCCGCCCAATACCGCGGCTGGCAACACTCGGGGGTGCTCGCAATCCTCACCACGCCTGAGGGCGCGAACCTGCCGGCCGCCGCCACGGAAGACAATTTTCCGCTGTTGGTGCGGCTGAACAAGGACTTCTTCGACTTCAAGCAGGCGAAGCCCAAAGGTGAGGACATCCGGTTTGCTACCAGCGCGGGCGTGCCGCTGGCCTATCAGGTGGAGGACTGGGATGCGGCCAAAGGCACGGCCAGCATCTGGGTGCGGATCCCTAACATCAAGGGCAACACCCGCCAGCCGCTGCAAATCTACTGGGGCAAGGCCGACGCTGTTAGCGAATCCAACGGCAAGGCCGTGTTCAACGAGGCCAACGCTTACCTGAGTGTCTGGCACATGACCGATCCGGTGAAGGATGAGGTCGGCACGCTGGAGTCCAAGGACCAGGGCACCACGGCGGGCATGGGCATGGTCGGCCCGGGGCGGCATTTCGCCGGCAAGCAGGGCGTGGCCTGCGGCGAGAACATCACGACTTTGCCTTCCGGTGCCAGTCCCCATTCCACCGAAGTCTGGTACCGGGCGGACGCTTCTAACATGGACCTTGTCTGTTGGGGTCAGGAGGGAACGCCGTCGGGCAAGGTGAGGATGCAGCTGCAGAGTCCGCCGCATATCTATATTGATAGCGATGGCGGCAGCATTCACGCAAAAAGCGCGCTGCCCAAGTCGGAGTGGACGCAAGTGGTGCACACGTATGACGGCAAGGTGGGGCAGGTCTATGTGAATGGGAAGCTCGATGTTGCCGCGCCCACCCAGACGCAGATGAAGATCCTGAGCCCGGCCAGGATGTGGCTCGGCGGCTGGTATAACAACTATGGATTCGTCGGTGACATGGACGAAGTGCGCATCTCCAAGGTCGCGCGCTCGGCGGACTGGGTGCGCCTTCAATATGAGAACCAAAAACCGCTGCAAACCCTGGTGGGACCGGTGATCCAACCCGGCAACGCCTTTGCCGTCACACCGGCCCAGGTCAATGTGTTGGAAGGCAAGAGCGCCACGATCAGCGCCCAGGCGGGCGGAGCCCAGAAGATCTATTGGATCCTCAAGAGCGATGGCAAGGAAACGCTGGTGGCGACGGATCGCTTCACGTTCGTTCTGGATGCGGGCCGGGTGACCGGCGACAAGGCGGCGACCCTGCAGTTCAAGGCGATCTGTGGCAGTGACGTGAAAACCAAGGACATCCCGGTCACGATCAAGGAAGACATCCAGGAACCGGTCTTCACCTTGCAGGCACCGGCCGCCTGGGACGGCCGCGAGTTGTTGGAAATCGTGCCGCAGGTGAGCAATCTCGCCGCCATGAAAGCCAAGGGCGCGGGGGACTTGAAGGTGGATTGGAAGGTCTCGGGCATCGCGGTGATCAAGGAGGCCACGCCGGCGAAACTGATCCTCAAACGCGCGCAGAACAGCGGCAAAATGACCGTCACGGTGACTGTATCTAACGGAGGAAAGCCGGTCACGCAAACCGCGGTGATCGCGGTGACCGAACCCAAGCGCGACGTGTGGCTGGCCCGGACGCCCGCCAAGGATGAAAAGCCGGAGGACAACCAGTTTTATGCCCGGGATGACAAGAACGAAGGGACCTTGTATTATAACGGCACGCTGGAGGAGGCGGCTGACACGGTGTTTCTCAAGATCACCGCCGATGACAAGCCCTATCAATCCGTCAGCGCCAAGGTGGCGGCGGACAAATCCTATGCGCTCACCGCGAAACTCAAACCGGGACTGGTCAAATACAAGGCGGAGTTCGGCACCAAGCGCGGTGCGGCTGAAAAGGTTTTGGAGACCGCGTCTAACATCGTCTGCGGGGATGCCTATATCATCCAGGGGCAATCCAACGCGCTGGCGACGGACACCGGTGAGAAATCGCCGCCGGAAACCAGCGAGTGGATCCGCAGTTATGGCCGGCCGGAAGGCAATGCCAAAGACACCCCGGCGCACTTGTGGTGCAACCCGGTCTGGAAGGCTGAAAAGGGTGAAAAGGCGGAGTTGGGATACTGGGGGATGGAACTGGCTAAGCGGTTGGTGGCCAGCCAGAAGATGCCGGTCTTCATCGTCAATGGTGCCGTCGGCGGCACCCGCATCGACCAGCACCAGCGCAACGAGGCCGATCCCGCCGATCTAACAACGATTTACGGGCGGACCTTGTGGCGGGTGCGCCAGGCCAGGCTGACCCACGGCATCCGCGCCATCCTCTGGCACCAGGGCGAGAACAACCAGGGCTCGGCCTGCCCCACGGGTGACTACGACTGGAAGTCCTATCAGGATTATTTCATCGAATTGTCAGCGGCCTGGAAACAGGACTTCCCCAATCTGCAACATTACTATGTGTTCCAAATCTGGCCTAACTCATGCAGCATGGCGGGCAACAGCGGCGGTGGCGACATGATCCGTGAAGTCCAGCGCAGCCTGTCGCGGCTCTATTCGAACCTGAGTGTGATGTCCACCCTCGGGATCAAACCGCCCGGGGGCTGCCATTATCCGCTGCCCGGTTGGGCCGAATTCGCGCGCCTGATCCAGCCGCTGATCGAACGGGATCTGTATGACAGGAAACCCGCCGATTCCATCACCCCACCCGACCTCAAGCAGGTCTATTATACCAGCGCGAAGAAGGATGCGATCACCCTGGAGTTCGACCAACCGGTCATCTGGATGGATGCGCTGGCCGGCCAGATCTATCTGGATGGCGAAAAGGGCAAAGTCGCCTCGGGCAGCGTGACCGGCAATGTGCTCACCCTCAAGTTGAAGGAAGTGGCCAAGGCCGATAGAATCACCTATCTGAAAGAATCCGACTGGAGCCAGAACGACCTGATTCTCGGTGCCAACGGCATCGCCGCCCTCACGTTCTGCGATGTTCCGCTGCTGCCTGGAAAACCGACCCGATGATGTTCACCATCATTTGGAAACGAGCGCTGACCGCCTTATGGGTTGGGGCGTTGTCATGTCCGCGCATATCTGCAGCCGCGCCATCCGGCGCGGTGGTCCGGGACTGGATGGACCAATATGTCAGGATTGAAAAGCAGATCGCCGAGGGTATTGGAAAACAACCCGCGGCGGCGGAGATGTTGGAACCCAACGCCCTGATCCTATCCACCGACCGCGATCCGCTGGATGTGGCGATCCGACGCGCCGGTGTTTTGCTAACACATCTCAAAGCCGGTGCTTACTCCGCGGTGTGGGTTCCATGGGAACGGGATCTTGCCAGACTGGTCCAGCGCAGCGGGGCAACCACGCCAGGCGATTCCGGGCGCGCGATGATCTATCAGGAAATCAGGAGCCTCACCCGCGAGGTGGCGTTTGCCAATCCGTTGCTGGATTTCGACGCCATGCTCTTCTCGGAACGGAAGTGTGTCGGAGAGGACAATTTCAGCGGCGGGCACATGACCACCGCCTCATTCGGTCATACCCAGATCTACGGCAGCGGCCTGTACATCGCTCAAAACATCAAGTCGGGCAGCCCGCTCATCGTCGATGTCCTGAAAGACTCGATCCTCGGGAATGGGCCGGACCAGGGGCGGCAACTTGCAGGCGGTGCGTTTCTATCACCCGATCTTTCATTTGACGGCAAGGAAATCCTCTTTGCCTATGCGAAACCCGTCTATGCTGATAGGTCCCGGGTTTGGGAATATACCGAGGAAAACAGTTTCCATATCTTCAAAGTCAATGTGGACGGCTCCGGTTTGCTGCAATTGACCACCGGCAACCACAACGATTTTGATCCTTGCTGGCTGCCGGGTGGCCGCATTGCCTTCATCTCCACGCGCACCACAAGCCGTGGGCAGGGCCATATCTTTTCACGCTGCTTCGATGGCCGCGGACCGGCGCAGTTTTTCCTGCACTCGATGAATGCGGACGGCACCGACATCATTCCGTTGAGCTTCCACGAGACCGATGAATGGCAGCCCAGCGTCAATAATGACGGCATGCTCGTGTACACGCGCTGGGATTATGTCGATCGCAATTCCAACGCCGCCCAGCACCTGTGGACCTGTTATCCGGACGGGCGCGATCCCCGCTCGCCGCACGGCAACTATGTCCATCCTTTTTCCACCATGGAAGGCACGGATTTCGGGCCGGGGGTCTTCACCACGCGGCCGTGTTGTGAATGGCATCTGCGCGCAGTTCCCCGTTCGGCCGGCTATACGGGGTCTTCCAAATATGTCGCCACGGCAGGCCCTCACCATGGCGAACCATTCGGCGCGTTGGTGCTCATCGATGTGGATGTCGAGGACGACGGGCTCTCCTCGCAGGTCAGGCGCATCACCCCGAACCGCTACCCGGAGTCCGAGGTCAGCGCCAAAACGTCCTGGGATTACGGCATGCCATGGCCGTTGAGTGCGGATTTCTATCTGGCCAATTGCCGGAAAGGGCTCTGTTTATTAGACAAGTTCGGCAACTGCGAACTGATCTGCATCGGACCTAACAAGGATCTGCGCCCGACCGACCCGATTCCGCTACGGCCGCGGTCCACACCGCCGGTCATACCCGCGCGGACCTGGCAGGGCGAGCGGGTGTCGATTGAAGCGCCCAAGGCCACGATCGCCGTGATGAACGTTTACGATGGTGACCTGCCGTGGCCCGAGGGGACGAAGCTCAAGGAACTGCGCATCATCCAGTATTTCCCGAAATCGACGCAGCCGCTTTTTGAACCGACCATCGGCTATGCGGAACAAAGCCTGGCACGCATGGTGCTCGGGGTGGTTCCGATCGAGGAAGACGGCAGCGCCTACTTCGAAGCCCCGGTGGGCAAGGCCATCGGATTCCAGGTGCTCGATGAAAAGGGCCTGGCCGTGCAAGCCATGCGTTCGGTGACCTATGTGCATCCGGGTGAGCAGATGACATGTTTCGGCTGCCACGAGTCGAAGTGGAAGGCCACGGGAACCGCCTCGCCGCTGGCCATTCAGCGGGCACCGTCGCCCATCCGTCCTGACGTGGGTGGCTTGGAACCGGTGAATTTCCATCGTCTCGTCAAACCGGTCGTCGAGGAAAAATGCGCCGCCTGTCACAAGGACAAGGGCAAGGGGCCTGACATGAGCTACAAGAGCCTTGAACCCTACGCTTTCTATCTGGTAGGTGGCAAGCCCACGTCGGGCACCTGGCTGACGATTCCGCGCCATGGCGGATCCCGCAGCGTGCCGGGCAAACACGGCGCATACGGCGCGCCCTTGCTGAAGTATCTCGACAAATCGCATGATGGGGTGGACCTGACGAAGGACGAGTTCCGCCGCATCACCCTGTGGCTGGACTGCAATTCCAATGAACTCGGCGCCTATCAGGACGAAGCCGCGCAACGGCGGGGCGAACTCGTGTGGCCGGTGTTTGATCTGGATCCCGCCAACATTCTGGGCGTGGAGAGCCGCTCACGCTAGCGGTCAGTGACAGTGGTCTTATTCGTCCTTGTCCTGCGCCCGGCTGATGCGCTACATCACGGGCATGTCAACCATGACCTCCTCATTATTCGACCTCAGCGGAAAAAAAGCCCTCGTCACCGGCGGGGCCGTCGGCATCGGCCGCGGCTATGCCCTCGCGCTCGCCGCCGCCGGCGCTGACGTCGCCATCGTCGATATCGACGACAAAGTCGGCCCGCTGACGGCTGCGGAAATCCAAGCCATGGGCTGCGAGAGCCTCTACATCCGTTGCGATGTGACCAAGGCCGAGCAGGTCCAGGCGATGGTGGAGGCGGTCGTCGCGCGCTTCGGCCGGCTCGACATCGCCGTCAACAACGCCGGCATCGCCATTCTGGGTGCCGACGAAACACTCCAACAGAACGATTGGGACAAGGTCATCGCCGTCAACCTAACGGGTGCATTTCTGTGCTGCCAGGCCGAAGCCCGCCAGATGATCGCCCAGCAAGCCGGCGGCAAAATCATCAACACCGCCAGCATGTCCGCCACCATTGCCAACTGCAACGCATCCTACGACGCGTCCAAGGCCGGCATCGTCCACATGACCAAGACCCTCGCCGCCGAATGGGGCCGCTATAACATCAATGTCAATTGCATCAGCCCGAGTTATATTCTCAGCCCGATGCACGCATCCACCCCCACCGTGGTGCGCCAGCGCATCCGCGAACTCACTCCGTTAGGCCACGTCGAACGCCCCGAGGACCTGCATGGCCCCGTCGTCTTCCTTGCTTCCGACGCCAGCAACTACGTCACCGGGCATGACCTGATGGTGGACGGCGGCCACACGCTCAACGCCTGGCTCGTCCCGCTCACCCGCACGCTGCCGCCGCGGGTATCGCCCGAACAGGAAACCGTCCAACTCAAGCACGACCTCACCGCCATGGGCCTGCCCTTCGACCAGGACGGCATCAACCCGGACCTCCACCCCGAGATCGCCGACGCCTTCAAGGCGGCTTTCGGACTGTAGCCCTGTTCCGCCATGACCCTCACCGTCCACGACCTTGCCCGGCTGATCGACCTCAGCGCCGTGCGTGCCGAGTGCGACGAGAATGAGATCCGCGAGCTTGCCGCCACCGCCCGCCGCTTGGGTGTCGTGTGCGTCTTTGCCCAGCCCTGTTACACACGCCTGCTCAAGTCACTGCTCGCTGATGCCCCGCACATCGGCATTGGTGGTGTCGTGGGCTTTCCCTCCGGGGCCCACACCCCCTCTATCAAGCTCGCCGAAGCTCGCCAGCAACTTGCCGACGGAGCCACCGAACTTGACATGGTCATCAACATCGGGCTGCTGCGCAGCGGCAACGATCAGGCCGTGCGCGAGGACATCCGCGCGGTAGTAAACGCTGCGGGTGGCGTGCCGGTCAAGGTGATCCTCGAGTGTCACTGGCTCACGCCCGGACAGATCCGCAGCGGCAGTGAACTCTGTGTCGAGGCGGGTGCAGCCTGGGTCAAGACCGGCACCGGCTGGGCACCCACCGGTGCCACCCTTGAGAATCTAACAATCATTCGCGATGCCGTGGGCGGACGTGCCGGGATCAAGGCCGCCGGCGGAGTGCGCGACTTGTCGACCCTCGTGGCCATGTATCGACTCGGCGTGCGCCGCTTCGGGATCAGCACCGCCAATGGCATCCGCATCCTCGAAGACTGCGCCGCGCAGCCCGGCGGTGTGGAGGTGTCCTGATTCACCCGATACCCAAGGCAAAAAGCACGCCTGTTCGCGTCTCTTAGCTTCCCCAATAACCTCTAACTAATAACCCCTAACCCATCCCCCATGTCCAGCAGCATCATCGCCTACGACCTTGGCACCGGCGGAATCAAGGCCTCGCTTTACGATTCCGACGGCCAGCGGCTGGCCTCGGTTTTTGTCGGCTACGAGACCTTCTACCCGCAAGCCTCGTGGCACGAGCAACGCCCGGAGGATTGGTGGTCGGTGCTGGTTTCCGCCACGCGCCAACTCCTTGTGAATCCCTGCGCGGACGCGACCGCCATCCAATGTCTCGCCATCTCCGGCCACAGTCTCGGCTGCGTCCCCCTGGATGATTGCGGCCGCCTGCTGTGCGACGCCACTCCCATCTGGTCGGACCGCCGCGCTGAGGAACAAACCGTGCCATTTTTCAACAAGGTCGATCCGGCGCAATGGTATCGAAGCACCGGCAACGGTTTTCCCGCCGCCCACTATACTGTGTTCAAGGTGCTCTGGTATCGCGACCACAGGCCTGACCTGTTCCGCAAGATCCACAAGATCGTCGGCACCAAGGATTTCCTCAACTTCCGTCTAACTGGAAAGATCCGCACCGATTTCTCCTACGCCTCCGGTTGCGGTGTTTATGACTTGCTCAAGTGGGACTACGCCCCGTGGCTCGTTGATGCCAGCGGCCTGCCGCGCGAGATCTGGCCTGACATCTCGCCCTCAGCCTCTATCCTCGGCGAACTCACGCCCGCCGCCGCCGGGGAACTCGGTCTGCCGCGCACGGTCAAGGTCGCATGCGGTGGCGTGGACAATTCGTGCATGGCGCTGGGTGCCCGCAACATCGCCGAAGGCCGCACCTATGCCTCGCTCGGTTCGTCCGCATGGATCGCCGTCACTTCCGCCCATCCACTGCTAGACGAGCGCGTGAAACCCTACGTCTTCACCCATGTGATGCCCGGACTGTTCAACTCGGCCGTGGCCATCTTTTCGTCCGGCAGCGCGTTCAAATGGGTCTGCCAGCAAATGTGCCAAGACCTGCTCGACCAGGCCCGGCGCGAAAACCTGGACGTTTATGACTTGATGGCCGGACTCGCCGCATCTTCGCCCGCCGGTGCCCGCGGCGTCATTTTCAATCCCAGTCTTGCCGGCGGCTCGTCACTCGATCTCAGCCCGCACCTCCGCGGTGCCTTTCTCGGCCTGGATCTCGGCCACACCCGTGCCGATCTCATCCGCGCGGCCATGGAAGGCATTGCCCTGAACCTGCGCCTCGTCCTCGATGAACTCCGCAAACTCTGCCGTGTCCGCGACCAGATGGTGATCGTCGGCGGCAGTAGCAAGAGCGCCCTCTGGCGCCAGATCTTTGCCGATGCCTTCGATCTCACCATCCACCAAACCAATGTCGGCCAGGATGCCGGTTCACTTGGTGCCGCCGCCGTCGCCGCCGTCGCCGCCGGCCTGTGGCAAGACTTCACCCCCATTGATGCCATCCACCGGCTCGAGGCTACTGCTGACCCCGACCCCGCTAGCCGCCAACTCTATCAGCAAATGCTGCCGGCCTTCCGCCGGGTTTCTCACCTGTTGGCCGGCGTCCCCTGAAATCCACCCGCTCCGCCGCCTGCCTGCGGAAATCAGACGAAATGATTCAATGATCCCTTAACTTGATGCGCACGCCAGCAGGGGGGAAGCGGGAAATCGCCGGGTTTTGCAATTTTCTGCCACTGGTGGATTGACAACCCGCGTCATGGGCCTAGAGTTCGCGCCCCGAGCCACCCAACGGACGGAACCCGAACCTTTACTGAGGTCCAAGTCATGAGCCAACGCACCTACCAGCCCTCCAAGCGCACCCGCAAACAACAATTCGGCTTCCGCGCCCGCATGGCCACCAAAGCCGGTCGCGACCTGCTGCGCCGCCGCCGCCAAAAAGGCCGCAAACGTTTGGTGCCCAAGGGCGTCGAGATCCCCTTCAAGCGCCACACCACGCAGCACGGGTCCTGAGTTTCCGCGCTCACGCCGCTACGGGTGCAGCAAGCATCCCCGCCATGCGACTCCCGCGGAAATCCAGTATGACGAGCCGCGCGGATTTTTCGCGCGTCAAAAACACCGGTCAGGCGAAAGCCGGCCGGTTTGTCATTTTGAGTACCCTTGCCGATCCGGGCCTGCCATCGCTCCGCACCGGCTTCATCACCACCAAACGCTGCGGCAAGGCCCACGATCGCAACCTTCTCCGGCGCAGGTTCCGGGCTCTCGTCCAGGCCCACGCCCTGGAATTCTCGGAACTCCGGCGTTTCCTCGTCACCATTGCCCGTCCTGGAGCCTCCCAAGCCACCTTCACCGAACTCGAAGCCGACTGGCTCCAGCAGGCCCGGCGTCTCGGACTGTTCCCACGCCCGGAAGAAAAACCGTGATCCCGCGTATCCTCACCGCCCTCATCCGCCTGGTGATCCGCTTCTATCAGCGTATCCTCAATCCCATGCTGAAATTCGCCGCCGGCCCCGCCGCCGGCTGCCGTTTTTCCCCCACCTGCTCGAACTATTTCCTCCAAGCCGTCGAACTCCACGGCCCATGGCGCGGATCGTGTTACGGAATTTGCCGGATTTTTCGCTGTCATCCATGGGGGGGCAGTGGTTATGACCCCGTCCCGCCGCACCATCACCCGGATTCACGGCAACCATCCTGCTCCAGCCACGGCGATTCACCCCGCCCCTAACAATTTCACGCCACCTTTATGTACGATCGAAAAACCTGGGTCATCCTCGCCCTTTGCGGTTCCCTGCTCGCCGTCAATCTTTACTACCAAGGTCAAAACCAACGGGCGCAGGCCGCGGCGAAACAACGCGAGGAAGCCCTGCAAAAACTCACCGCGCCCATCCAGAGTCCGGTCCGGGAAACCACCGCCGAACTCACCGTCGAACCACCGCCCCCTTCGGCGGAGGAGGAACTCGTCGTCCTCAAAAACGACAAAGTCGAATTCACCCTCTCTAACATCGGAGGCGGCATCAAATTCGCCGAAATGCAGCACGAATTCGAAGTCGGCAGCAAACCCGAAGCGGCCAACCGCGTTCGGATCAACCGCTTCGGCCCGGGTCCCATCGGGGCTCTCGCCGGTGCTGGAGAAGTGCTCGAAAACATCCCCTACGCTTACAAGGCCGAGGAATCCATCGCAGGTCAAAAGGCGGTTTACATCACCAAACTCCCGTCCGGTCTGATCGCCAAGAAGACCTTCTCCCTCATCGAAAGCAAGGAAACCGGCGCGCCCTATTTGCTCGATTTCGACCTCCAGCTTGAAAACTCCGCCGCCACCGCGCTCAACCTCAACCAATGGAGCGTTTTCCTCGGCGAGGCATCGCCGCTCTATCAGGCAGAAGTCTCGCAACAAACCGGCTTCTTCTGGCGCAAGGACGGCGGGATCAACTTCAAGGACGGCAGCGCTTTCAAAGGCGGCATGTTCGGGGCCGCCCAATCCATCATCGCCAGCCCGGAAGCCGCCATCCAATACGCCGGGGTGACCAACCAGTTTTTCGCCACCGTGCTGCGGCCCAAGGATCCCGCGGTCACCTCGATGTGGGCGATGTCCTCACAGGTCAATCTGCCGAATGGCACCAGCCCGGTGACCTCCGTGCGTGCCGGCCTCCGCCTGCCCGCCGTCACCCTCAACCCCGCTGAACTCAAGTCCTTCAACTACCGCATTTTCATCGGCCCCAAACACAACCCATTACTGCGCAAAATGGACGCCACCTGGGGCGACGGTTGGGGCGACGTGATGCAATACGGTTGGTTCTGGTTTGTCTCCCGCCCGCTCAATTTCCTGCTCAACACCTACCACAGTTGGCTCAATGGCATTTCCACCAAATGGTCGTGGGGCCTGGCCATCATCCTGCTCACCATCACCGTGCGCATCATCATCTGGCCGCTCCACGCGAAGTCCACCCACACGATGAAGCGGATGAGCAAACTCCAGCCGGAGATGGCCAAAATCAAGGAGAAATACGCCGACGATCCGAACAAAATCAACACCGAGACGATGGGGCTCTATCGGAAATACGGCATCAACCCGCTCGGTGGTTGTCTCCCGATGTTCATCCAGATCCCGATCTTCTTCGGTTTCTATCGCATGCTGCAATACGCCGTTGAACTGCGCGGCCAGGGATTCCTGTGGGTCGATGACCTCTCGCAGCCCGATACCCTCACCCATATCTCCGGCGTGCCGATCAACATCCTGCCCGTGGTCATGGCGATCTCCAGCTTCCTGCAAATCAAGATGACCCCGATGACCGGCGACAAGATGCAACAGCGCATCATCATGTTCATGCCCTTCATGTTCTTCTTCTTCTGTTATAACTTCGCTTCCGCCCTCGCCCTTTACTGGACCACCCAGAACATCTTCTCCATCGGCCAGACCTGGCTGATGAGCAAGGTGCCAGAACCCGAACTCAAACCGGTCAAAGGCGGCGGCAAATCGTGGGTCCAGCGCATGGCCGAACGCCAGACAGAACTCCAGAAGGCCCGCCAACAAGGCGCCCCCCCCCCGGGCGGCCTCCGCGATGTCACCCCGGACAGCAAGAAAAAGCGCCCGCCCCGCACCGGCGGTTGATACCACCTTGACGAATGAACCTTGGGAGGATCAATGATTGAAAGCGGTTGAGAACCGCGCCAGCCGACACCCAGTCCAGAAAAACCCCCGCCACGGAGGATCCGGGCGGGGGCGTTCGGTGATAGGATTCGGAATGGTTGATCAGGCGTCTGCGCTCTTCGGCTCGGCTTCCACCGGAGTTTCGGCGGCAACTTCGACTGGAGCTTCGGCCTCCACGGGAGCTTCCTCCACGGGAGCTTCGGCGGCAACTTCGACTGGAGCTTCGGCCACCATGGGAGCTTCCTCCACGGGGACTTCGGTGACGGTTTCCACGATGGTTTGGATCACCGGTTCGGGGGCGCTCTCAACGGCCGGTTCGACCACGGCTGACGCAGGGATCGGAGCAACGACCACCGGACGTTGGGCACGCTCGGGGCGGTCCTCGCGGTCCTCGCGCTCGTCCTGACCTTTCGATTTGGCTCCGGAAACGGTGAGTTTCCGGCCCATGAACGGTTGGTCGTGCAGCACTTCCACGGCACGCATGGCCTCGTCCATGTGAAGCATTTCCACAAAGCCGTAGCCCTTGGAACGATGGGTGCTGCGATTGTAAACGACCTCGACGTTGCGGACGCCGCCAATGCCCTTGAAGAGCTCTTGGAGGTCTTGTTCACTCACGTCGTAGGACAAATTGCCGACATAGACGCGCGGGGATTCCACCGTGGAGCGGTCTCCTCCTCGCGAGCGTTCGCCGCCGCGACCACCCCGTTGCGCCGAGCTGCCGTCGGATCTTTCGACGGGCGGCCCTTCGCTGGTGCGGGCGTTGCGGGTGTTGGATTTGGCTGGACGGACTTCCTGCTGAGGCTTGGGATCCTCCGGTTTGCGCTCGCTGCGGGCGGGTGGCGTGGGTTTCCTGTTGAGGCCGATGGCCTTGAGGAGCTTCTGCCACCAACTCAGCTTGACCGGAGGTAGGGCACGCGAGGATCGCGAACTCTGCGGCCGGAACTCTTCGGAACGGCCCGAGCTGCGGCCTTCGCGGCCTTCCCGGTCGCCACTGCGGCGGTTATCATGTTGTTGGTTATTACGGTTTCTGCCGCCGCGTGATCGGCGGCGCTGACTGTCTCCCGACTGGCGGGAATTTTGTGTTGCGTTTGACATGGTGTCACTTGGGTCATGGTTTCAGGCGGCCTGGCGCATGGACTTGGAAAGCCTGGCAGTGCTGGAAGCACCTGGTGCCAACCGCCTTGCATCCGACAAACCGGCTTTTTGGTGCCGGGATGGAACTCCGCAACGGCTTGCGGAAAGGAACCCCACCATGTCGGAACAAACCGGCCTGCGCCGCCGCCCGTGAGACAGGTGGTTCCGGTTTCCTTGGCCACCGGTCGATTCCACCGCCCGCAAGAAAGGCGTGAATCAACTAGCATTTGACCGGATCCGGGCTCTGGAGGTTGGAAAAACCTGCTCGCTGCGGAACATACGGGCTTTCCGCCGTTTGGCAAGTCCGGAACTCAGTCCGGAACGCAATCGGCTTTCCAGCGGGCGATCTCCGCCTTCACATTGGTGATCGAGGGTGATCCGGCATTGGTGCGGGCGGCGAGGGCGCGCTCCACTGAAAAAACCTCCTTGGCCTCCGGACCGAAAGCGGGGTCGATCGCAGCGAGGTCGAGTTGGTCGAGTGGCGTGCGGCTGTGGATGGCCTCGGCCACGGCTTTGCCGACGAGTTCGTGCGCCTGGCGGAAGGGCACGCCCTTTTTGACCAGATAATCCGCCAGATCAGTGGCTAACAGCAGCGGATCGGCGGCGGCGGCACGGCAGTTTTCCTCGCGCAGCTCCATCGCTCCTATCATCTCGGTGTTCACCGCCAGAATCAGCCGCAGAGTGTCGAGCGAGTCGAACAACGCCGGCTTGTCCTCCTGCAGATCGCGGTTGTAGGTGAGCGCTAGCCCTTTGAGCGTCATGAGCAGGTTCAGCAGGTTACCTACCAACCGACCGGTCTTACCGCGCGTGAGTTCGCAGACGTCCGGGTTTTTCTTTTGTGGCATCAGCGACGAACCGGTGGTGTGGGCGTCGGCAAGGGCGGCGAAGGCGAACTCGGCCGTGCACCACAGGATCAGGTCCTCGCTGAGGCGCGAGAGGTGGACGCCGCAGAGCGCGATGACAAAAAGCAACTCGGCAATGTAGTCGCGGTCGGCGATGGCGTCCATCGAGTTGTGGGTGATGCCCTCGAAGCCGAGTTCGGCGGCGATGGCGTTGCGGTCGAGATTGAGGGTCGAGCCGGCCAGCGCGCCGGAGCCGAGCGGGGAAATGTTCAGACGCTTGCGGCAATCGGCGAGGCGCGACTTGTCGCGCTCCAGCATTTCGACGTAGGCGAGGAAATGGTGGCCGGCGGTGACCGGTTGGCCGCGCTGGAGGTGGGTGTAACCGGGAATGACGGTGGCGACGTATTTTTCCGCACGCGCGAGCAGGGCTTTCTGCAGCCCCGTGATCGCCTCTAGCAGCCCGTCGATTTCGGTGCGGCAGTAGAGGCGCGTGTCGGTGGCGACCTGGTCGTTGCGCGAGCGGGCGGTGTGGAGTTTGGCACCCGCCGGGCCGATGCGCCGGGTGAGTTCCGCCTCGATGTTCATGTGGATGTCTTCGAGCGAGGTCTTGAACTCGAAGGTGCTCGCGACGATGTCCGCCGCGATTTCCAGTAGGCCGCCCTCAATGGCGGCAAACTCGCTGTCCGTGAGCAAACCGGCGTTTTTCTGTGCCCGGGCATGGGCAATGGACCCGGCGATGTCGTGCGGGAACAAGCGCCAGTCATACGAAATGGATTCGCCGAATTGCTGGACGAGTGATGACGTGTCTTGGGTGAAGCGGCCTTTCCACATGGTGTTTAGAAGGTTGGACCGCCCCTCATGGCGCGGCACCAGCATTTGAACCCGGACCCGCCCACATGGAAACGAGAAAATTGCGCCGCGCCTGCCGTGCGTGCCAATCCCGCCATGATGGCGAAGGATCGAAACGCAGAGACGCAGAGGTCGCGGAGAGAGCGCTGAGTTTGTGAGAATTCCGGGGGAGATGGGAAACCCGCTCCATGAGATCTCCGAATCATCCTCCTGCAAACATCTCCGCGTCCCACTCTGCGCACTCCGCGTTTCGATCCTCTGCCTTTCCCGTTGCCCGGCGTGGCATTCTTGCTATCGTATTCACCATGTCCAATATCATTCCCCTGATCAGCTCCGGCACCGCAGGCCCGTTAGGTATCCTCCACCTGCCGCGCTTGTGGCTCAAAGCCTCGCTCAGCGCCGCCGGCAAACTCCACCCGGACTATCCGGCGCTGTGTCCCGGCTACGACCAGATGGTGCTCAACGGCCTCGGCATCGAGATCGCCACCTTCGCCCAGTTCATTGCCACCGCCAAACCGAACTACCCACAATGCGAGGCATGGATCCTCAAGCAATGCGGTGGCTCTATCGATCCGGATGTCGTCGCGCAACTCAACGCCTCCATCGCCGACTACAACCACACGGATGAGGTCCGCACCACGATTCTCGAAGCCAACGGCATCCCCGACGAAGGCAGGATCCTCGACGCCATCAATTTGAACAACCTCGACGACTGGCTGGCCTTCCATCAGCAAGTCATCGCCGGGTGATGGCGGATACCGGGGCAGCTCGGACGGCTCCGGGTCCACCCTGTGCCTGCGACTTCATCAAGGCGTGGGTTCCGGCGTCGCGCGTTCGGGTGACTTGTCGCCGGTTTCCACAAGGCGCATTTCACAATCGCCCTTGGTGCCATGATGGACATATTCGTAGAAGGTAATGCCAAGATCACGGGTGAAGCTCAGGTTGGCATGGTCAGGGGAGGTGCGGAAAGTGAGGGTATAGGTCGTGAATTCCTTGTCGGCCGGGACGCCTCTCACCGGTTGGTCCGGCTTGGCCGTGGAGATATCGGTCACGACCCAGCAATACCGTGGCCCGAGCTTCGTTTGTTCCGGGTCGCCGAAGCGGTCGCCCTCTTTCATGGGGGTCTTGAAGAGGTTGGTCTCGCCGTCGATGAGATCTGCAGGGAGAGCGCCGGTGGCTTTGATTTGGGCGAATTTTTTCGCGAGATCGTCACCACCGCTGAAGTCGTGGAATTCTCCATCAGAGGTGAGGATGAACATGACATCGCCGCGTTCCCTGCCTTCTTCATACCACTTCAAATCGCGCGGATCGCCCTTCAGCAGGGCGGCCTTGAAGTCCTTGCCTTCCACCGTGTCGACCACTTCGGACTTCCACCCGGTGATTTTTTTCGCTTTGACCTCCACACCTTGCGTGAACTTCACGGTGCCATCATAGAGCCAGTAACGTCCCTTGGGGAACGGAAAGAATCCCGTGGCAGGTTGGATTTCCGCAGAGGTGATGCCGCCTAACAATATAGGGATTCCGCTCAGCATCAGGAAGGATTTCATGGGAATCAGCATGCGTTGCGACGGTGATTTGTCAACATGATGCTGGACTGATGTCGGCGCCGGTTGGTCAGCAACCGCGCCGGTCCCAATCCGCCCAGAAGCGTGACGTCTGCTCTGGATCCGGGATGATTTCCAGCAGAACCGGTTTCCCGCCGGGCTCGAACGCGTCGAAATCATCCGCCCGCCGGATCCGCAGGTGGGCCATGCCCCACAGCGTGGCCATGCCTGATAGATCGGCGGCATGGGGATGGGTCATGCATTCGGCAGCGCGCGGACTCATGGCTTTGAGGCGGGGCAGGCGTTCGAAGATTTTTCCGCCGCCGTTGTTGATGACGGCGAGTACGCGGCCGTCGCGGTTGATTTGGCCGAGCACGAAGGGCGCCGCCAGATCGTAGAGGGCGGTTAGATCGCCGACCACCGCCCAGGTTTCGCTGACATCGGCAGTCCAGCCCAGCCAGGTGCTGATTTGGCCGTCGATGCCATTGGCCCCGCGGTTGGCGCGCACGGTGGGTACCGGGCGCGCCCATTGGGCGAACAGGTTCCATTCGCGGATCGGCAGGCTGTTGCCCAGAAACACCCCGCCACCTAGCGACGCATAGTGGGACAGCACGCGCAGCAGCGCGGGTTCGCTGTCGGGATAACACTCTAGCAATTCATCGGTGCGGGCGGCCCGACCGGAGGCACCGGTCAGCAGGTCGAGCGCATCCTCGGCTGGTTCGATCGCGCCCAATGCCGGAAGCACGCGATTGAGCGATCCGCGTGTCACCTGGCATTCGCGGGCCAGTCCGGGCAGCCCGTTGCGGCAGACGGACCACACGGAAACGTCCGGCAAGTCCTCCAGATCGCGCCAAAACCTGCCGCTTGGGACTTCTCCCAAACGGAGGATTTTCCCGGGCGGATGCACCTTGAGCACGCGCTCCGCGTCATGGATGGCAAGCGCTTCGAGGGCTTCGCGCAGCCCGCTGGTGGCCTCGGCGACGAGCGGCGTGCCGAAATCCCGGCAGAAATGGAACACCTCTTCCTGCTCGTCGGGTTCCAGTCCTCCTAACAGCACAACGATTCCCCGATAGAGGTCCTCGCGCAACCAGCGGGCGAGCGCCGCGACATCGAGGCGGTCTTTCGTCGGAACAAAGGTGCCGGCGCTTTGCAGTGAGAAATCCTTGGCGTCCGGATCGAAGGTTTCCTCGAATTCGACGTTGAGATGGAGCGGCCCCTTGCCATCCCAGGTCGGGAAATCCTCCTGCCAGGCATAGCCACCGAACAGGCCCGGTTGCTCGATCGCCTGTGGCGCGCCGGTGCCCCGGAACGCCGCCGGCCGGTCGGCGGTGAGCGCCACCAGCGGCCGGGCCTGGTAATGTGCTTCGATGATCGCGGGCAACAACTCGGCGGCGGCGGTCCCGCTGGTGGTGACCACGGCGCACGGCTGACCGGTTTCCATGGTGCGTCCCAAGGCGAAAAACCCGGCGCTGCGTTCCTCGAAGTGCCGCCAGAGGCGCACGATGCCCGCCGCTTCCGCGCGGGCCAGCGCCTCGATCAAGGCGGCGTTGCGTGCGCCGCCACAGACCACGAATTCACACACCCCTGCCCGGAGGCAACGGTTCACCACTTCCAGCGCCGGTTCCCATGCGTTCACGGCCCCTGTGTTAGCGCAGGCAGCGGCAAAAGTCCATGCACGGAAAGTCAGCACGTAATCCCAGGCCATGATACGGCACTTCCGCTCTCACTCACGCGGCTCCGGCCAGTCACCACCACGACAAATTGGTGGACGTACGTCCACCAATTTGTCGCGGTGAGTCGGTGGCTGTTTTTTTGCGCAAAGTTCGTTGCCGGTCAGCCGTAGGATCAAGCCACCATGGGAAAGTCACCTTTCCGCCCGATTATATGAGCGAGGCCCTGATGTTTCGAAATCATGACCAGCCTGTTTGGCATCTATTCGAGCCCGCGCTGAATACCTTCTCAGGCCTGCCGGACAACTCCTTCGATTATATTCTCTTCTCTGGTCTCACTCTTCTCTTCCACGGGCAAGTCGGCGCGGCCCTACCCTCTTCCAACAAAAAAAATCTTCCTTCGCGTTCCTTGGCGTCCTTTGATGGCATGAAGTCATTCAGCAACCGGCGCTGGGCAGACCGTTAGGTTTGGTTTAACGTCCCTCGCGGAACCCGTGAGTGCCTGCAACACGCACGGGTGGCCGAAGGTCCAAATGGTTCGACAAGACGCATGAGATCACTACTCCATCCTGCGCCTTGGCGGTTATTCTTCTCTTCACTTCACTTCGGAAACAGCGCCGCTGCTTAGATTGAAGCTACTTTGCGCGGCGGCCTTCGGCGGTCTGGTGGAGGGCCTCTAGCAGTTGCGCGCACTCCGCTTGGGTGGCGGGTCCGAGCGGGCCGCGCGGCGGGCCGCATGCGTGGCCCATCAGGCCGCAGGCGGCCTTGACCCATTGGGTGTATTTGCCGCCGCCTTCCATGAGTTCGAGGATGGGCAGCAATTCGAAGAACAATTCCCGCGCGGCGACGTAATCCTTTTGCACCACGGTGAGTTCGTAGAGCCTGGAGTGGGAGGAGGGCAACACATTGGCCACGCCGCCGACCCAACCGATGGCACCGACCATCAGGCTCGGCAATGACAGGGTGTCGCACCCGCAGAACACGCCGAGGCGGTCGCCACAGCGACGGAGCAACTCGGTCATGCGCGGCAATTCACCCGTGCTTTCCTTGACATAGCGCACGTTTTCCAGCGCGGCGAGTTGCTCGATGAGTTCGGGCGACATATCCACGCCGGTACGGCCCGGATAATTGTAGAGCATGATGGGAATGCCGATGGCGTCGCTCACGGCGCGGAAATGGACTAACAATTCCTCCGCTTGCGGCAGCGAGTAATACGGCGGGGCCAGCATCACGCCGTCACAGCCGAGTTGCTCGGCCTGGCGCGAGTAGGCGAGCACCTCGCGGGTGGAGCCGGCGTTGGTGCCGGCCACCACCGGAACGCGCCCGGCGGCGGCCTCGACGGTGGTGCGGATGACGCGTTCGCGTTCGTCGGCGCTCAGCGCGTAATACTCGCCGGTGCTGCCCAGCGGGATGAGGCCGTGGACGCCCTGGCCGATCAGATATTCGGCGAAGGCGCCCAGTTTGGCATACTCAATCTCCCCGTCCGCCTGCAGCGGCGTGACGAGCGCCACGAAGACACCGTGGAAGTTGCCGGGACGCGTGATGTTAGATCCGGTGTTCATAGCGGGTTGTGGCGCAGGGTTGGCGGCTCAGGTCAACTGCATCCAGATGGTTTTCAACTCGCAATATTGATAGTGCGCGAAGATCGATTTGTCGCGGCCGAAGAACCCGGATTGTTTGAAGCCGCCGAACGGGGTGGTCGAGTCCCCTTCGGAGAAACAATTCACTGAGACGGTACCGGCGCGGATGGCGCGGGCGACGCGATGGGCGCGGCTGAGGTTTTCGCTGTAGAGCGACGCGGCCAAGCCGTATTCGGTGTCGTTGGCCATGGCGATGGCTTCCGCCTCGGTGTTGAAGGTTTGCACCGAGAGGACCGGCCCGAAGATTTCCTCGCGCACGATGGTCATGGCGGAAGTGGCGCGGTCGAAGATGGTGGGCTCGACGAAATAGCCGCCGGTCTTGAGCAAGGTGCGTTTGCCGCCCAGCACCAGATCGGCGCCTTCCTGTTTGCCGCTGGCGATGTATTCCAGGACTTTTTGCATGTGGCTCTCCTCGATCATCGGGCCGACCTTGGTGGCCGGATCTAACGGATTACCGACGGTCCATTCCTTGCTCAGTTCGATCATCCGGGCGAGCAGTTTGTTCTTGAGTTTGCGGTGCACGATCAGGCGCGAGCCGGCGCTGCAGTTTTCGCCCATGTTCCAGAAGGCCGAGCTGAGGGCCTGGCTGGCAATGGCGTCGAGATCCCCGGCGTCTTCCAACACCACCTGCGGATTCTTGCCGCCGAGTTCCAGCAGCACGCGCTTGAGGTTGGATTCGGCCGAGTAATGCAGGAGTTGGCGGCCCACTTCGGTGGAGCCGGTGAACGCCACGGCGTCCACGTCGGGATGTTTGCAGAGCACGGCGCCGATCACCGAGCCGCCGCCGGGCACGACGTTGAGGACGCCATCCGGGATGCCGGCTTCGGCGGCGAGTTCAGCGAGCCGCAACACACTCAGGGAAGTCTGGCGGGCCGGTTTGACCACCACGCTGTTGCCGGTGGCGAGGATGGGGCCGAGTTTCCAGGCGGCCATTTGGAGCGGGAAATTCCACGGCAGGATGGCGCCGATGACACCCAGCGGTTCACGCACGATCATGGCCACATTGTCCGGCCCGGTGGGTGCCAACTGCTCGTATTCCTTGTCGATGGCCTCGGCATGCCAGCGGAAACAATGCACCGAGTCCGGCACGTCCAAGGTCATGCAATCGGTGATCGGTTTGCCGGCGTCCAGGCAATCCAGCAGCGCCAGTTCACCCATGTGTTTCTCTAGCAGATCGGCGAAATGCAGCAAGACGTGCTTGCGCTCGGAGGGCGGACGTTTGGCCCACACGCCTTTTTCAAAGGAGCGGCGGGCGGCCTTGACCGCGGCGTTCACGTCGGCGGCCTCGCAGGCTGCGATCTGGGCGAGCGGCTTGCCGGTGGCGGGGTTGATGGAGTCGTAGGTCTTGCCGGATTTGGCGTTCACGTAACGGCCGTCAATGAAGGCCTGGGTGCGGAACTTGAGTTGGGAGACGGCGGACTTGATGGCTTTGGCTTCGAGTTTGAGGCTCATGATGGGAGTTTGGGGGTTGGGGTGGTGGAGAGGTCTTGCGGTGCGGATTGAGGGAGTCCCGATCCGCAGCCACAACATGGTTGAAACAAGTTTGGGCAGAAGGTTGCGGGAAAGAAGTAACGCATCACGGGTGCTGGATCAAGGAAGGAGTGACGGTTTCCTCGTACGCCGATCCCCTACGCCGGTCCCGCGTTTTTCGCAGCATTTTTTTGAGGCGTGGGGCGCGCTCATCACTGAGACTCGCTTGTCATCCGGCCGGGAATCCCCGGAGCCGGTGCCACCCACAACCTATCAGCAACCCACCATGAAAAAGTTCATCATTACCGCCAACCTCGGACAAATCCGGGTTTTGAAATACCGTGCGGCCGGCGAAGATCCGGCCGAACAGGAACACCTGCTCGAAGAACCTGCGGAATCCGGCAAGGAACATGTGCAATCCATCCGTGAAGCCGTCACCGACCAAGCGGGTCGCTTCGGGCGTGGCAATCCGGTGGGCTTCGAAACGGGGATGTCCGCCGGTGAGGAAAACCATCTGAAAGCCGAAATGGAACGCAGTGCGCTGAAAAAAATCGCCGCCCGGATCGAAAGCGTTCTTGAGGCGGAGGGCCGTCCCACGTGGATCCTTGCGGCACCCAAATCGCTGCTGGCGAGGTTGCAGAAAATTCTATCGGTCGCGGCACGCAAGACCCTGGCTTCCACCGTGGGCGCCGATCTGACACGCTGGCCGCTGGCGAAAATGGAGGAACGTTTTTGTGCCAAGCCGTGAAAGAGTGCCGGAGATGAGGAATCCTCGCGGAAGCAAGCCCTTGGCGAGCGTCGCACCCTCGTCCGGCGATGAGATCACGAGGCAATACCTAGGCAACCGCATCACCGACCACCAGATCGCCGCGGAACTTTTCCGCAATCTGCTGGAAGCGGCGCCAGACGCGATCCTGATTGTCAACCGCCATGGCGTCATCGAACTCATCAATTCCCAGGTTGAGCGGATGTTCGGCTACACCCGCGACGAATTGCTCGGCCAGAGCATGGAAATCCTGGTTCCGACACACCTTAAGGAAAGCCATCTGGGCCACCGCGCGGATTACACCTCCGCTCCGTACACCCGGCGCATGGGCCAGGACCTGACGCTCAGCGCAACGCACAAGGATGGCAGCGAGATCCCCGTGGAGATCGGCATCAGTCCGCTGCAAACCAAAGACGGGCTGCTCATCATCAGTTCCATCCGCGATGTGACCGAGCGCCGGAAAAACGAAGCCGTGATCCGCCAACTCAACACGGAACTGGAGGCCCGCGTCACCCAGCGCACCGCCGCCCTGCGCAAAGCCAATGAAAAACTCCACAAGGAAATCGCCGAGCGCCACCGCCTTGAAAAGGAAATCCTCGAACGGGAAATCATCGAGATCAGCGAGCGCGAGCAGCAACGCATTGGCCAGGACCTGCATGACGACCTCGGCCAGCGCTTGGTCGGCATTTCCTACATGAGCCATGCGATCGCCAACAGCCTCGCCGCACGCACCTCCCCGGAGGCGGACCACGCCGCTAAAATCACCGAGTTGCTCAACAACGCCCTGGCACTCACCCGCTCGCTCGCCCAAGGGCTGCATCCGTTAGCATTGGAAGCCGACGGCCTGATGACCGCGCTCGGCGATCTGGCAGAAAGGACTGCGGAAATTTTCCAGGTGAACTGCCGCTTCACGGGTCCATCCCCCGACCCCGCGCTGAACCACACCGCGGCGATCCACCTCTACCGGATTGCCCAGGAGTCCGTCACCAACGCGGTGAACCACGGCCAGGCCAAGGACATCCGGATCGAATTCACCTGCCACCCCGAGCGCACGGTCCTGACGGTGACGGACAACGGCCAGGGCATGCCCAAACTCAATCCCCGCCGCAAGGGCATGGGCCTGCGAATCATGAACTACCGCGCCGACGTGATCGGCGCGGCTCTGGTTTTTTCCACTCCCGCGAGCGGCCGTGGCACCGTGGTCACCTGCACCCTTCCCGGCCCGGGTCATAGCGCCTGAGTTGCACACCCGCTGGCTGGTTTTGGCAGGATTTGGATTGCCATCAGCGAAAAATACGCGTAGGAATTCGTCCTTGTCCGTATTGCACGTCTGAAACCGCCCCCCCGCAAGTGGCGCAAGATGGAAACCAACAGTCGCGTTGCGGTAGAAATGACCTATGGCCATGCACAAAATTCTCCTGGTAGATGACCATCCTTTGTTACGCGAAGGCCTCGGGCGTTTGATCGCCGCTGATACCAAGCTGCGCATTTGCGGAATGGCGGGCACCGTTCAGGAAGCCCTTGTCCTGGTGGAATCCGAAAAGCCGGATCTGGTCATCACCGACCTCACCCTGCCGGGACGCAATGGTTTGGAACTCATCAAGGACCTCGGTGCCACCCATCCGGAAATCCCCGTCATGGTTCTTTCAATGCACGACGAGATCATCTACGCCGAGCGCGTGCTGCGTGCCGGTGGCAGTGGCTACGTCATGAAGGACACCTCGCCGGACCGCTTGCTCGAAGCCATCCGCGTCGTGCTTGGAGGAGGCGTGTTCGCCAGTCCGGCCGTCACCACCCATTTCCTCCAGACCCTCTCGCCCGGCAAGGGACAATCCAAACCGAGTTTTCCGATGGAACGCCTGACCGACCGCGAAATGGAGGTGTTCGAATTGATCGGCCACGCCAAAAGCAACCACGAAATCTCCTGCCAACTTGGCATCAGCCCGCGCACCGTGGATGCCCACCGTGCCCACATCCGCGAGAAACTCGGCCTCGGCGATGGCAACGACCTGACCCGCCAGGCGATCCGCTAGGTCGAAGTCGGCATGATCCGCCAATAGGCAGACACAGGTCGCCGCCCTGAACCCAGGGCGCGCGAACTTGCGCGCCTAATGAATACGCGTACGCTGGCCTAATGTATCCACGTAGGTCGTTGCGTGGAAAAACCACATATGGAATGATGATTCCAACGAATATCAAAAAAGCTTCATCTGGCTATAGTAACCCTGTCCCCCGGATCACAAGAAGTCGTTTAAGCCGCAATGCCGTC
>Ga0268284_1000426_pt1 | contig 29355 bp, 30 predicted proteins | sample saktaG_14_FD_190137 | JGI IMG/M metagenome (GOLD analysis project Ga0268284, IMG submission 190137) | Saline water microbial communities from Sakinaw Lake, British Columbia, Canada - sak_2013_06_06_40m | ecosystem: Environmental > Aquatic > Non-marine Saline and Alkaline > Saline ...
TTCCACTTTATTCCAAAGATCGGATTAGCATTTGAATTTTAGGAAATCCATAACGAATATGAAAAAGATCCTTTTTACACTATTGCTGGCCGTGGTAGCTTCCTGTGTAATCTTTGCCCAGGGATCACCGGATGCCGCACAAAAGGAGATAAAGGCAAAGGGCAGCTATGACACACTGACCTATTACGGTGTTGATTTCTCAAGGGTTCGGATCAATGATTCTCCCAAAATCAACAAGAACGCAGTCTATAGCCAAAAATACCCGTCTGCATGGATTGCCTATGTTGAAAAGGAATTGCCCCCCGATATATATGTCGGAAGGATACTGGGGTACAATGACTTTATTTACCAGCAACGGGATATATATGAGAAATCGATTGCAGTGAGCCCCCGGTTCATTATTGGCTGTGATAACACCATTCCGCCTGATACCCTGAGCGCCATGGTAGCAGGCTACAGCCTGCAGGCAAAATCGGGGTTGGGGATGGTACTGATACCCGAACTTTTCAGTAAACCCCAGGAGACTGCGCACACCTGGATTGTTTTCTTCGACATCAAGTCAAGAAAAATACTTTATAAGACTAAAACATACGGCAAGTGTGCCCATATGGGATACACGGCACACTGGGCCTCGGGCGTTGTGGATGGGTTTCAGCAATTTGTCAATCACTGATCGGAGAAATACCCCGTTTGCAGGGGCAGGCCAGGGTTTTCTTCGCCAAAGCCATAATGTCTTTTGTTTACAGCACACTTGATGAATTCAGTTTTTACGATATATTCTGTATTCAATGCCGAAATACCCATCATTGCTCTCACCGCGCTGACCTTCGGGGGTGACAGCGAAAAGGCGCTTGAGGCCGGATGCACCGACTACCTGTCCAAGCCGGTGAAATCCAAGACACTGAACCTGGCTATCAGCAAATACCGGATAGAGGTTAAAGAGTAATAATAGGGATAATGAAGAATGATCAATCCTCGCTGTTGAAGGAGATAGAATTCCTTAAGGCGGAAAACCAGCATATGAAGGGACGCTATTCTCCGTCATATTGCCCCGAAAACTGTACCATTTACACGCCTCGAATTGCTGAATGCAGTGAATGCCCAACTGAAAAAACAGGGGAGACCCGTGATTTATCTGAATACACGATAGATTTCCTGGAGCAGGTCTTTGATGGAAAAGGGTTTGGCAAGAAAGCCGTCGGAGCCGAAGAGGCGGGCCGAGTCGAGATGAAACTGGGGTGAGGCCCAGCCGCCCCCCGTAATGGTGATTATCTTGGTTCCCGGGTAGAACTGCCGCATATGCTGAATGACCTCCATCCCATGACTCTTCGCCATCAGCACATCGGTGATGACCAGGTCAAAAGCCTGCTCCCTGGCAAGGAGGAAAGCATCTTGACCCCCACAGGCTGTGACAACACTGAAACCGTTTTGCTCTAACAGAAACTTCATTGCTTCAACAAAAGAGGAATCGTCATCAATAAAAAGAATCTTGGTCATTATGTCTTTATAACAAATTGAAACTGAATCAAAAATCAAATATGTTGTTTGGGTAAATACATAACAACAAAGGGCTGATAATGAACCTGTTAAAGATAATCAATAAATCCAAATTACCTACACAGATCATGTAATTTATTTTTCAAGGCAAAAAAGGACCCTGATATTTCCCCCATATTTATGCTATTGTCGCCGCTTTGCTTAATATTGCAGTTCCGCCCGGGCCGCCAGAATATCGATGATCACTGCATCAGCAGATTAAAAATCTTCCAGACCCGCACGAACATCCAAGATCAACACCTATGAAAAAAGCCCTGCTCTTTGTCCTCCTTGCCTTTGCACTGAATGTTTCCGGACAAAACGAACGCCCGGCGTTCATTTTCCAGCGCTCCACATCCTGTTCACCGGAAAAACTCCGGGGGATGTTGAATTCCATTACAGGAATAAAAACCATCCGATCCTGTGGAACGGATCTGGAGAAGGCCGGCCTGCCCAGGATGGCGGGGTCAAGGTCACTGAAACAGGTGTATGACAGCATCTATGAGTGGCAATGGGATACCCTCAGCGCCCGATGGCTTTTCTCTTACAAATATACCAGCCTGGTCTATGACGAACATTACAACCTGACAAGTTACATTTTACTTCAGAAGAGCGGCAGTGTCTGGCCAAATTCCAGGAAATACACTTACACCTACGACGCCAACGGCAACCAAACAAGCACCCTGACACAAGTCTGGACCGGAACCGCCTGGGAAAATTTTGTACTTGGAACCAATACCTGGGATGCAAATAGTAACAGGACCTGTACCTTATTTCAACAATGGACCGGCGCCATCTGGGTGAAGGTTGTACAGTACTTATTTACCTACAATACCAGCAACAATATTACGATTGAACTGGCTCAGGATTGGGACGGGAATTTCTGGGTGAACGCTTTTCAGAACCTTTACACCTATGATGAACAAAATAACATGTCCAGTACAAATGGTCAGTATTGGGTAAGTACTGCCTGGGTGAATTTTTCTCTATTCAATTATACGTATGATGCTAACAACCGGAGGACCAACTTCCTTTATAAAACCTGGACAGGAGGCGAATGGGTAAACCTCTACCAGGAAGTATTTACGTATGATGCCAATAACAACCTTACAGGGTATATGGGGCAGGAGTGGGATGGCGCCTCCTGGTATGATTACTTCAAAGCTGTCTATATCTACGATTCAAACAATAACGAGACGAGTTTCCTTGAGCAGAGCTTGTACGGCAGCGACTGGGTTAATTCCACCCAGGAACTCTATGCTTATGATGCCGGAAATTTTACGAAAGCCGCATCTTATAAAAACTGGAAGGAAGATGGAACCAAAATAAAGGATGGCGACAGCACCTACAACTATTTTCATACGGCTGAAGGAATCGTCGAACCGGCAGCCCAAAAACCGGGCACCCTCATCTTTCCAAATCCGAGCAATGGAAAAATCACCATCAGTACAACTTTTCAGGTGACGGCGGTTGAAATTTATAATGTGGCCGGTGTGATGGCCTTTTCTGATTACAAAACAGGGCAGCCCGGATTGAATAACCTTGATCTCTCAGCCCTGTCAAGGGGGATATACGTTATCAAGCTGTTTTCCGGGGATAAAACCCACATTGAAAAAGTGGTGATTCGTTAATGTTTACTTTTGTGGTTCGACAAATAGAATGATATGGAACTTACCCGCGAAACCGCACTGAAGCTGATCCGGCAGTACATAAAGAATGAAAAGATGATCTTCCATTGCCTTGCCTCTGAGGCCGTGTTAAGAGGGATCGCACACAAGCTGGGCAGGGATGAAGACAAGTGGGCCATGGCCGGGCTGCTTCACGACCTGGATGTGGAGATCACCAACGCGGAGGCCACGGTGCATGGCACCCAAACCGAGGGCCTCCTGAAGGATTATTCGCTTGATCCCGACATCCTGGATGCGATCCGCATGCACAACGAGTGTTCGTCGGGCATGGAGCGGAGTACCGAATTCCAGTATGCCCTGGCGGCCGGGGAGACGATCACGGGGCTGATCTTTGCCACGACCTATGTTTATCCCGACCGGAAACTGGCCAGTGTAAAGCCGAAGTCGGTGGTTAAAAGGATGAAGGAGCGCATGTTTGCAGCCTCGGTGAAGCGGGAGAATATTCTGGAATGCGAGAAGATCGGGATTCCGATCGATGAGTTTGCCGCCATCTCCATTGCTGCGATGATGCCGATTTCGGAAGAGATTGGGTTGTAGCTGTGGCGACTCCTGTTTTTGGTTTAGTCGTACCCGGTGATTTCCTTGTTCAGGATGATTGTGGATGGGTCGCTGACCAGGTATTCGGGGAGGGGGAGATGGGACGGTTTGAATAGGACTATGCGGCGGCCTTTCGATTTTAAATCCTTGTATTGCTTTTCTGTTGGGATAAAATTGTAAGCGGGCAGCCCGGTGTAAAACATGGCTTCAAGGTAATGCCGTCCTTTTACATTGAACAGCACAGCATTATCGGGCAGGTCAAGCGATTTAAATACTTCCCTGTTGTGCATGAGCATCCGGGTGTAATGGTTTCCCTCATTCCGGGTTGTATGCCTCTCCTGGAGAAGTCCAATATCAAATCGTAGGAGAACAATTAAAATGACGAGTCCCGCGAACAGCAGGTTCCTGGATCCCGGTTTTCTGATATACCGGTTTGAATATTGGATTACATGGTCAATCAGGGCCGCCAGGGCAATAAATATGACCATGGATACCACCACTGTAAAGGAGGACATCTTTGTCGCGGTAATGGAGAAAAAAAGGTAAACCGCAATGACCATGACAAGCAATGAGACTGACATCAGCTTATCCCTGCTGTTCCTGTAAAAAATATAGAATGACGGAATGATCAGAAATGACATCACCAAGCCATAAATGGTACCGGCCTTTTCGAAATGGTACAACAGCGTGCCCCGGTGTCCATCCACAGCCGAAAGAAAGTGCGATGTATTCATGGTAAAGGCCTGGATGGTCTCTTTCGGGTAACTGATGAAGGTATAAACCTGCCACGGCAGGGCAATCAGCAAGGTTATTCCCAGCGCAGCCAGGAAATCATAATACTGCGATGGACTGAACCTTTTTTGCTGCAGTTTCAGGACAAACCACCCCAGAAAGACCAGGAATCCCACCACCCATTTACACAGGATCGCCATTCCCGAAAACGCGCCGATAAGAAAGATCCAGTATCTCTTTTTTGTAAAATGATATTCTATCAGCGACCAGATGCTCAATGAAACATAGACGAGAAACGAAAAATCATTGTGGTCTATCTCCTGCCTTCCCGATACCAGTTCGGTCAGGTAAATTGTGGAAATGGTCAGAATTCCCGTAAGATACCCGACGTTTTTATTTACCAGCAACTTCCCTGAACGGTATCCGATGAACACGAGGATCATCCCTAAAATGATGTCGGGAATCCGCAATGAAAACTCTGAAATTCCGAAAAGTTTAAAACTTAGTGCGATCTGCCATAAAAACAGCGGTTGCTTGTGTATCCAGATATGGTAATTATCCCAATGGTTGTATGCCATGCTGACTACGGGGTCATCGTACAGGGTTGGCATGAATGGATGGTTCATCAGGTTCTTTCCGACCAGCGCATGGAACCGTTCATCCCACAGGTTCAGGAATGGATCGAGGAGGGCTGCAAAGCTGAAAACCAAAAATGCAGTGAGAACCAGGAATCCAATCGCCAGGTTTTCTTTGTCCCTGATATGGAAATAGAGGCTGGAAAGGAAGGTGATTGTTGCCAGCAGCAGGATGGTTAACTGAATTTGAGAAAAGGATGTGACGGATATTGGCATCAGGATTTTGCGATGGCGTTAATCAGCCCAAATTTAAGTTTTTTTGCTCAGTTCAAAACCTCTATCAATCCATTTTAGGAAAGGTTGCTTAAGTGGGAACTTAGTTTGTCTTCCAGGACCTATAAAATTGTGATTTAATTTGTAATTTTACGTTTGGGTGGTTGCAGGGTCGTTCGTCACCTCTAAAAACAATTGTGATGTACAGGTTTATCGGCAAGCAGTTCAGAAGACCTTCGGGAATTCTGGGAACGATCATCTCCAACATCATGATCAAGGGAAATAGTCCGGATTATGATAAATTGATTCCTGAACTGGATATCAGGCCAGGGGATTCGATCCTTGAAATAGGGTACGGGCATGGGCTCGGCGTGCACAGGTTGTCATCAGGTTATGACTGCCTCGTGTCGGGGATCGATTTCTCTGAATTGATGTACAACATGGCAACAAGGAGGAACCGGGAGCACATTGACCGTAAGAAGGTCGCATTGTATTACGGAGACTTTTTAACCTCGGAGAAGATCCCCGGCCCCTATGATAAAATTTTCCTGATCCATGTCATCTATTTCTGGGACAGCCTGGATGAACCATTTTCACTGATCAGTAAAAAACTGAAGGAGGGCGGGCTGCTCTGCATGTTCATGGCGCACACCGATTTTATCAGGAAAATGAAATTTACGAAGGATGGGATTTTCAATAAATATTCCATAGACCATGTCGTCGACAGATTGAATTACGCGGGTTTCCGTGAGGTTCATAACACGCTGGATAAAAAGGGATATATTATAAAATGCAGAAAGTAATCTTATTTACCCACCTGGCTTTTAATGTTGCTTATCTGCTGCACCGCCGCGAAGGTTTCATCGAGCAGGGCCGCCCCGGTTGAGGGTGGATTGTCTGAGTCCTTTTTACAACCTGCCGTCAAAGCTAACAGCAGGGAAAGGTATACGCCAAATAGCAGGATCGGTGAGGTTTTCATCTGCTTATGTGATAACGTATAAATTCTTATCAGGTTTCCTGTACTTACTTGATCTGGATAATGCAATAGGCATAGTGATCATCGGACATGACAAACTCCAGAGGGGTTACTGTTTTTCCCTGTCCGTAATCCCAGTAGGCTGCCTCCTTCACCCACCTTTCAAACCCGACCGTGTTGAGGATGTATAACTGCATCCCGGGTTTGGCCATTTTCAGCCAGGTATTCACCACATCTGTTTTAAAATCAGTATCCTCGTCATCAAAATAGGCGGCCGATGAGATCCAGGTTTTTGCTGGTTCATAGTTAATGGGGGTCCTCCATACGGTCTTATCGTGATAATCGGGATGCGGGGATCCCTTTTTCCATTCAGGATATTTGCGGGTGCCGTCATATTCATGCGAACTCCAGGCATACCAGTAAATGGCCTCCTTTTTTTTGTCTTTCAGCAAATCGCTCTTGGCCTTAAACAAGGCATTCATCATCGTTTCATAGGTTTGGCCTTGTGGTAAAAGGGACCGCAAATCCAAACGGTCAGCTCCGGCTTTCACATAAAATATTCCGTTCTGATAGTCGAATTGAGCCGGATTGTAATGATCAAATGAAGGGGCCCCACCGATGGAAACGGCTATGGATCCATAGCCGAACGCTTTAAAATAGGCAGGATCGGGCCCGTCGTACGATGAAGAAAAGGCCACCAGCAGCACGGTGGCCATCATAATGATTCCAGTTTTTGTCTTTTTCATGGGTTTTGGTTTTAAGGTTTCAAATAGTGACCTGGAGATAATTTATTTGAAGAATTAATAGGTACATCAATGGCTGAAAAACCCAGGGTCAGTCTGGAACCAGGATTGATCAGTGAGGCTGGTTGTGTCGCTTAAGTATTGGCAAAAACTGACCGGTTGTTGCAAATATATGCAAAGAAAATCCTGAAAGCAAGGGGGAGAAATCATATTTCTTTTATTAAGTTTTTTCTGGTTTTCTTTGGTGAGTTGAGACAGGAAGGGTTGCATGACAAAAAATAATTTTAGTTTTGTGGTAAGGGTACTGCCAACTTTTTTGCAAATGTTTGTATTTAATATACATCGTTAAATCTCTTACACTTAGAAAAATGAACTTCAACTTCATCAGAAACAAATTTTATATTGCAGGGGTTATTTCCGGGTTGATTATCGCCACGGCGGCGGTCCTGCTGATTATTTCATTCAATGAAAGAGCCCCGGAGAAAAAAATGGTTAAAGGGACGATGCTGGGGAACTGGGCCCCCGTGGTGGGAGAGAAGGGAACCGTAGTGCAGAAAGGCTGGGCTTGTGAAGGTTTCTCGATGTTTTCAAATGTTCAGTTTGACAACGCACAAGAAGGTCCGGTTATGTGTCACCCGGTAAATCAATATGCCTGGCAGCTTCAATCCAGGGTGGTCATATCCAACATCGCCCAGGGTGATTTTTGCGAAAACAGGGGGATCTTTGTCGCCAGGACCAGCGAGTAACGTACCGGAACCGGTTTTGCCGAGGCTGATCAGAGCATACGTACACCCAACCGGCTCCCCATTCCTTCAAGATCAATTTTTGCCTGATCTTTTGAACGGGCCTTTTTTACCGGCATGATCTCTTTATTCGCGGAGTCAAAGAGGATTATTTTGTAATCCTTATTGACGATATCAAGCGCCCGGTTTCCCTGGCTGAAGGCCCGCCAGGTTAAATCCGATTCCTTCATTCCGATTTTCATGGATGGCTCAATATTCAACCAGCGGCCGATTTTTATGATCCCAAACAGGTTGTTCGAAAACCGGACCCGTTTCCTATCATAATCGATCAGGGTGCTTGTCGAAGAAAATCCGACGAAAGCACCGATCAGAACTAAAATGAACGCCGTGAGATGAAAGAAAGTCAAGACCAGTCCTGCAAGAAACACCACAATTCCTGCAAGTGAACCCACCGGCCCGAATGATCTTTCAAATTTATTGTTTTCAGTCATTCTCCATGTGATATCATAACTTCACCCACCACAGTCTTGACTTTTTTCCCCAGAGAATTTCATGCGGCGTCAACAGGAGGGTGTCATTCCTGAATTCAAAATCGCGTGTCAATACCGACCCCCAGTCCTTTGGATTTGTGGCAGAAAGGCGGTTATGATCAATACTCTCCTTGTTGATTTTATAGTTGGCAAAATATACAAAATTGGATTTATAGAATTTCACTAAATTCTTTAAACCATCCGTGTTTAAACTATCAATGTTTTTACTCGCGTTAAAATCTTTGTACCCTTTTGGCGTAATATGCGCAGCCATATGCCCCTGACCATCATAGAGAATAAATCCATTCCACCCGTCAAATGCTGAGTCAGGAGCCCACTTTCCGGATTCTTTGTCAATGGATTCAATTTTAACAAGTTTCCACATCCCGTGAAATTTGTTATCCATATTATGCTCATTATTCCTGCAGCCGGAAATAATCCAAAGCATAAAAAGGCCGAATAATAATTTTGAGTGTTTCATAATCCGAATTTACAAAAATATCGTCATTGTCAAAGCTTTTTGATCAATTTTCCAACCTTCACCGACTTTTCGGAGGTCAGCCTCACAATGTAGATCCCATTGGGGAGGGCACTGATGTCAGTGTGGACGGAAGTGCCGCTGAATGTCATATTCAGGACTTCCTTCCCGCAGAGTGTAAGTATCGACAGCTGAGCCCTTGTGCCAGGTTCAGGTATTGTAATTGCAACCTTACCGGAAGAAGGATTGGGGTAAATTTTAAACTGGCCCTGCTCCGCTGCCCGATAACGGATACCTACCGAAATGTCCCCTTTCGTTTTAGTTTTTAAAATGGTCCCGCCCACACCGGCTAAATAACCGGTCACGGTATCGGTAAAGCAAACGGACCACAGGTCATTGTAAGTACCTGAATTCTGGACCGACCAGGTCAGACCTGCATCATCTGTCCTGGAAATTATCCCGGTTTCGCCGCCTGTAAATCCGGTATTTGCATTGGTAAAGTAAACAAAGTGCAGGCATGGGTTTATTCCCGGATCAAGGGCAGACCAGGTTGATCCTGCGTCGGTCGTTTTCATCAACGTGGCATATCCCTGAGAGTAACCGCCGGCAGCATACCCTGTATTTGCATCGGTGAAAAAAATGGAATACAGCCTGTCGTAAGTCCCGCTTGACAGATCAGTCCAGGTATTTCCTGCGTCGGTCGTCTTTAAAATAGCGCCGAAATCACCCGCTGCATATCCCGTATACGCATCAACGAAATAGAGGGAATATAACCAGCGCGTCGGGTCTGTGTAAAGAATGTTCCAGGTATTCCCGGCATCCGTTGTCTTAAAGATAACACCAGGAGGATTTATCAGGCCAGCCCCGCAGGCATAACCGGTATGTTTATCTGTAAAAACAACCGAGTTTAACCACCAGGGCCCCACCGGGCTTACGTCGGACCAGGTGTCCCCGCCATTAATCGTTTTTTTTATCAGGGTTTTATAAGGGACATACCAGGTGTCCAGTATCCCGCCCACCACAATGCCCGTATCCTTGCTCAGAAACGATAATGAATAGAAAGAGATATGATTCGCCGAATGTTTTATTGTCCAGGAAGCCCCTCCGTCAGTGGTTTTTACAACTGTGCCGCGTTCTGCCACAGCATACCCGTTCGAACTGTCAACAAAACTGATTGACTGCAGCATATCGTTGGTTGCAGGCATGTACCTGTTCCACGTGACCCCTGCGTCGGTAGTTTTGAAAATGTTTCCATAATCACCCACTGCATAACCCGACCCCGCGTCGGTGAACCTGACTGAGTTGAAAAAAAACGAGGTGTTCTGCATACGGCTGTGCCATGTCACTCCGCCATCGGTCGTATAGTAGAGGATCCCCTGGATACCGCAGAGCCAGCCCTCATTCGTGCTGGTAAACCAGATGGATTTCAGCTGGCTTGTTGTTGCAAGCCACTGATAGCTCCAGTGCAAACCACCGTCGGTGGTTTTTAAAATTGTAGTATAACCGCCCACCGCATGTCCATTGCTGGCATCGGTGAAGTAAATAGAGGTTATCCCCTCGAAAGTGTTCGCATTCTGGGTAGTCCAGTTGATCCCACCGTTATTTGTCCTCAGCATGGTCCCGTTGGAGCCCGCCACAAAGCCCGTATCCGTATTCAGGAAAAACACCGAATTCAGATCTTCAGAGGTCCCGCAATTCAGCGATGACCAATGGGCTCCCCCATCGGTGGTCTTCCGCAAGATGCCGTTTAACCCTGCAATAAAACCTGTATTTTCACTTGGAAAGCAGACAGAAGTTAAATGGTTTAAGGTTCCCGAAGACAGCGCGGTCCAGGTAGTCCCGGCGTCGGAGGTTTTAATCAATGTCCCCAAATCACCCACTGCATAATAAGTAAGCAGGCCTGTAAAACAGCAGGAACGCAGGTTCTGGATGGTCCCTGTGATGCGGGTATTCCAGCTGATCCCGGCATCATTGGTGAAGATGAATGTACCATGATCACCAACGCAGTAACCGGCCGTTGCACTTACAAAGCAGACCGTTTGCAGGTTATTCCCTGCAGGCAGCGGACTCAGCCAATGCCAGCCCTGTGCATCTGAATGGGCAATGGAGGCTAAACAGACAAACAATACAATCCATTTTTTCATTTCATTTTTATTTGTCTGTTGATGAGATTGATCAGAAATACAGCATCCCGAATTTACAAAAACAATTGATTTCACACCGCTTTTAGAATTCTTTACGAAAAATATACTCTGGCTTGCTGCCTCTTTGAAAACAATCGTAACTTTATCAAGACTTTAATATTTCTTGCAGACTTGTTTGACGGATTGACCGATTCCATTTCTTTTTTTGCGGGGGGCAGCATACTTTTGCCGCAGCTTTTAATTCCCTTACCATGACCCTTAACTTTTTTACCATCCTGACCATCATCAACATTTTCCTGGCAATGCTCCTGTCATTGTTCTTCTTTGTCAATAAACGAGGCTTTATCCATGAAAATAAAATAATGGCCATCCTCCTGGTGGTTTTTAACCTTCAGATCTTCTACTCTTTTGCAACAAGTTCGTTTGCCTGTCACATCTTAGTTTAAACGCCCAGGACAATGTGATCATCGGGAAGTATAAAAAATTTGAATCAAAATTACTTGGGGTGAAATCACTTGCCTGGAACATTTGCCTGAGGGATATGAAAAATCGGATAAATCCTATCTTGTCATCTTTATAATGAACGGGCAGAATATTTCACAGTTTGCCAATGATGCCGCTACCCTGGATAATTTATCGAACGACCAGATCCCTGACATGATCCTCATCGGGATTTCCAATGAAGGTCCTGCAGGATCTTACTGGTCCTGCCCCGACGACAGCGGCTATGTGAAGGGTGGAGACACATTCTGTACTTTTTTGAAAGATGAACTGATCCCGGAGATAAATAAAAATTACCGGACAAACGGTTACAGGATCCTGGCCGGGCAATCGAATACCGGGCTTTATGTCATGTACAACTTCCTGACTGACCATGGTATGTTCAACGCCTATATCGTGGCCAGTCCCATGTTTGGCTGGTGCCCCGATTTTTTTTTAAATAAAACAAAGTCGTTCCTGAAAGATCACCCCGGGATCAGCAAAAAGCTTTACATCTCTTATGGCAACCTTGATTATGTGCAGGTTCTGAAACCCATGAACGATTTTAAAGAAGCACTGAAACAATCGCCCACAGGCCTTGACTGGAAGGTTGAATTAATCGAAAATACAAGCCACGTTCCCTTTTCAACCCTGAACAATGCCCTTCTGTTCTTTTTTTCCGGGTGCACGATGACTGCCGAAAGGAGGAAACTGGGTGTTCCTGAGATCAAAGCGCATTTTGAAGCGCTCTCGAAGGAATACGGTTTTACTGTCAATCCAAAACCGGGCGTGTTGCTCGATATGGCATTCGACCTGGGTGATGAACAAAAAACTGACCAGGCGATCGGAATCATGAACTATCTGATCAGCTTAGATCCTGGTTCTGAAGTCAATTATTATTGTCTGGGACGATTGTTACAAAAATCCGGAGACATTGAATCCGCAAGGGCAAATTACAACAAAACCCTCGGTATCAATCCCGGCCACGAACCTTCAAAGGCAGCACTGACTAAACTGAATAAACAAAAAGATCAGCAGTGACCTTTATTTTAAACTTTTTTATAAACTAAAAAAACCATACCATGAATGCTAACTTTTCTAATGTAATTAAATCAAGTTTTGTGATTTTATTACTCATAATACCATTTGTGTCATTTTGCCGTGCAGGTAAACATGATATTGTAATTTCCAATGTTAATATTGTTGATGTAAAAACAGGGAAAACACTAAATAACAGAACAGTAGCCATCGACAGTAATCGCATAAGTGCCATTTATGATAATGAAATTGTTGGTTCGGTTTCAACTATTGTAATTGACGGTAAAGGCAAATATCTTATCCCGGGACTTTGGGATATGCATGCTCACTATAAATTGGGCCACGATGATCTTGATCCGTTACTCATTGCCAATGGTATTACAGGAATAAGAGAAATGTGGGGTGATACGCCGGAGTTTGTAAAAGTTCCTGAAAAAACACATTCTAAAGGGATTGTATCACCTGATGTCTATCTATCAGGTGATCTTATTGATGGAAATCCTCCTAATTTTCCGGGAAGTTTAGTAGTTACAACACCAGATGAAGCTGTTGATGCCGTAAAAAAGCAAATTGACAAAAAAGTTGATTTTATCAAAGTTTACAGTATGTTAACTGAAGATTGTTTTATGGCTATTGCGAAGGAAGCCAGGAAAAGGAACATCTCATTTGCAGGTCATATACCCAATAATGTTTCAATCTACACGGCAATTAACGCAGGAATGGCAAGCTCGGAACATTTATATGGATTTCTGGAAGGCTGCTTACCGCCAAATTATTATAACGAAAATCCTCCAAAATCAATGGACGAATTTAAAAGTAGATTTCCTGAAAGGAGGTTTGATTCTCTATGTTCTTTGTTGGCTAAGAGTAGCATGTGGTTATGCCCAACCTTAACAGTAAATAGAGCGATGAGTTATTTAAACGATTCAACATTTACAAATGATAGCAGAATAGCATATATTCCGGGATTTATTACTGAAATGTGGAATCAAAAAATGAATCCTTATACAAAAACCGAAATAGATAATTTTGCTAATAGTCGCAGAGAAAGGTATCTTTTTGAACTAAGCTTAATAGGCAAAATGAATGAAAAAGGAGTAAAATTTCTTGCAGGAACCGATTTTCCAAACCCTTATGTTTACCCCGGATTTTCTTTGCACGACGAATTGTCGCTTATGGTTAAGGGAGGTATGCCGGCACTTGATGCATTAAGGTCTGCAACAATCAATCCTGCAATATTTATGAACAAAAAAGCTGATTTTGGTTCTGTTGAGTTAGGCAAACTTGCTAGCCTGGTTCTGTTGAATAAGAATCCATTAGAAAATATTGAAAATACAAAAACTATTGAAACCGTTATCGTCCGAGGGAAAGTTTATAGCAGGAAAGCGCTGGATTTAATGTTAACACAAGCAAAATCCAATGTCAAATGAATTGCCCCCTAAACACGAATCTACACGCACTACAGGTGATATGAAAGAGCATCGTACAACTAACGACAATTTAAGATGAATAACCAATTTGAAAGAATATCCGAAAAGATTCAAGAGACTCAGTTTATTGATACGCATGAACATTTTATAGACGAGACGGAGAGATTAAATTGCTTAAAACCATTCATACAGTGTGATGATTGGACAACTATTTTTGGTCTCTATTCAAAATTTGATTTTGTATCAGCAGGGATGCCAAAAAGAGATGTTGATTCATTTACATCACCTGATATACATCCGGTTGATAAATGGAAAATTATTGAGTCCTATTGGCATAAAGTTAAGTATACAGGATATGGACAGGTGATTCAAAACACCATAAATGAGCTATATAATATTCCACAATTAGCGCAGGAAAAGATTCCGGAACTGGAAGAAAAATACCAGGCATACAGGAAAAAAGGATTTTATAAAGAGACATTAAAAAAAGTAAATGTTAAAAGCTGCATCGTAAATCCTCCCGGCAGACCATTTAAGGAAACAGAGTTGCCGGAGATATTATATCAGGATATTGATGCACTTGGTATGATCAGAATAAATGTCGAACGATATAATGAAAGTATTCTTCCAAAAGTTTCTGATTTAAATGATTGGTTACACATAATTGACTGGTGGTTCGAAAAATACTCAAATTCGGCTGTTGGAGTTAAAATTGGCAATGCATATTTCAGACGTCTTGATTTTGAAAAAATAGATTTTAAAAAAGTTGAACCATTATTTCACGATAAATTAGCAGGAATAAAATTGACGGTATTGGAGGAAAAACAAATTCAAGATCACATTTTTTGGTATGTTGTGGATTTGGCAACTCAAAAAGGACTGCCAATTAAATTGCATACAGGATACCAGGCCATGAATAACGTGATGAATCTGGAAAATGTAATGTATAACCCTGCTGATTGCGCAAACCTTTGCCGGTTAAGTCCTGATTCCAGATTTATTTTTTTTCATATCTCATACCCTTACTATGAACCAATGATTTCTTTGGCGAAACATTTTAAAAATGCTTTTATAGATATGTGCGGGTCCTGGTCAATAAACCCGGTTGCATCAATTGACTTTCTGAAAAAGTATATTGTGACTGCTCCTGTCAATAAACTACTGGTATTCGGCGGGGATGATCTGTACATAGAAAACCTAATTGGTCATTCAATACTTGCGAGAAAAGGAATAACACATTCCCTGTCTGATTTAATTAAGGATAATTGGATTTCAGAGGGAGATTCTTTTGAAATAGCGGAAAGAATTATGTTTAAAAATGCAGCGGAAATTTATGGAATCGGAGAATAGACTGCTGGCTTTAATGCACAGATATCGAATATTAGAAACCACTAAAATCACATAAAACACATGAAAACGACCACAGTATTTTTAGGTTTTGTAATTTTTTCAGTTTTTTTATTTGGACAGAGTAATCCTCAAAAATATCCTGACCTTGTCAGAATCGCTGACTCACTTTACTATGCGAAAGACTTTAAAAATTCTGCTTTTACATATTCCAGAGCATTTAAGGCAAATGGCTGGAATGCCACCTCAAAAGAGCATTATAATGCTGCCTGTTCCTGGGCTCTGGCAAACTATCCCGACAGCGCCTTTTATCATTTAAATTATATCGCCACCAAGATGAATTACACGGATTACGGGCATATCAAGGGAGATCCTGATCTCAGATCACTTTATAGTGATAAAAGATGGCAATCCATTCTTGAGTTGGTTAAAGCAAATAAAGACATAGCCTATGCCAATTTAGACTTCATAACTATGAATGGATTCAAAGTTGAAGTATTAACTTCCGGGATGCAAAATAATAAAGCAAATAAACCTGTGGTTGTATTCGAAAATGGAATGGCAAGTAGTTTTGGAAGTTGGGATATGGTAGTGGAAGAAATTTCCAAAACAAATGCAGTGTTTCGATACAATCGTCCAAGAATAGGAGAATCGGAAAATGACAGCGTTCCTCCAACGACAGCGCATATTGTTAACAATCTGAGAAAAATGCTGTTACAAAAAGGATTGAAACCACCTTACTTATTGGTTTCTCATTCATTTGGCGGAGCTTATATAAGAAGTTATGCCTCTATGTATCCGAAAGAAATTGCAGGTCTTGTTTTTGTGGATCCCGTTGACTTTACTCAAAAAAAGGGGGACGGCGACCTGCCTTATCTCGAAATAGGATTGACCCAACATCAGATTGATTCAATTTTTGGAAAACCCTATGATAATTTTATAGAGAAACTTTATGAAGAAATGCCTGGTTTCTATGTTGAGGAGGTCAAAGTTTCAAGGTCTTTATACAAGAGCGAGTTTAAAGAATGTGACTCCAATCTGTTGCCTGATGTGCCTGTGCATTTTATCCAGGCCGGGGGGTATCCTTCAGGCTCAAATGAAGCACCTACCATTTATGACAGGGAGAAAATGTGGAGGATTGACAATAATCTTAAGATGAAACGCTGGCTCGCGCTTATTAACCCGCTGAAATATGGAAAGTACTTCTATAGTTCGCAATCCGGCCACTACATTCAACAGGATGACCCCGATCTGGTAATTTCAAGTATTAAACTGGCTTTGCAGGATTATGATAAAATCAAAAAAGATAAAGAAACCAGCCGCTAACAGTTGCTGTTATGTAAAAAAAGAGAGTGCTGCCTGAAATAATTTATGAATTATGAGGAACAGATTATTATTTGCAACGATTGGATTAACAGTAATTTTATCAACAGGATATTCCAAAGCCGGTGGATTTAAGAACTTCGAAGTTGAAGCAAAAGGAATTAAAGTTGAGATTAATTCTGAACTTGAGTTGTTCCATATCATGGCGTACCTGGCCAATTCAAATTATCTGAATAATCTTGATTTTAAGTATAAATCTGACATAAACACCTATTTTGTTTCATTTAAAAATGACAATTCCGTTCAATTCGTAAAAAAAGTTTTGCAGAATTATCATGCTCATTTGTCAATAAATGGATTGTTTTTTGACAGGAATTTCACAAGAGATCCTTCATTTATGCCGTTTTTGCAACTGGATAGTTTCGGTTTGCCAAACACATTGATAAATAAATCAATGATACTTGACAGTCTCAGGAATGCAGTTGCCTCCTTTGCAAGGATTACCCGGTTTGATCTATTCGTTGAAAATCACCGGGGATATTATCAGCTGAAAATTGACGAGGTTGCAAGAGAAATTTCAGGTCTTGAAATGATCAGTGATTTTGAAACATTCTGGGGATCAAAAAAGGACAGTTATACCTTCATAATTACCATGCTTGAACAGGATATTCACGCTTACTGGTTTACAGACAGCGATAAATCAAATTGTGTATTTTTTCTATCACCAAAATTTGTTGTTGATCAGGATGCAAAATTCGGGAATAGCGACATAACAAACCTGAAAGAAGGGAAAATGGCTGCAAAGGATTATATATATTATGGCGCAACACATGAGATTGGCCATGCCTTCTTAAATCCGATGATGGATCATTTCAATAAACAAATAGAGCAGATTCCATTTAAATATTCCACAGCGGATCCATCCGGGACTTCTTTTTTATGTGAGTCCTTCCTAAGGAGTTTAACAGCTTACTTTTTGATTAAAAACCAATATGATGAGTTTGCTCAAATGGTTATTCAGGGCGAAAAACAACAAGGATACATTTATAATGAAATTATAGTTGATTTAATAAAGGATTATGCCAATAGTCGCAATAATTACAAGAAGTTTAATGATTACGTACCTGATTTTTTGGATAAATTGAAACAAAAAGTTGAAAATGACTGATGCACTGCCGCTAACACAAGTCGAGGAAATTAAAGGGAAACTGAATGAATAAAATAATGCTGACTATTATAATCGCTTATTTGCCTGTATGTCTTCGGGGACAATCTGATACGGGTTATATACGCAGAATATATGACAACCTGAATCAGATCAAGTCTGCATCATACTTCTGGTATCAGTCTGCAAGCGCTCCTAATGATACGATTCCCTCATTAAGTTACAATGTCTTTAAAAAAGAGTTCGATAATCCGGAAGATAAATTTGTCGGAGCAAGTATTGCCAATTTCCAATTTGAAGATACAACCAAACTGGTTTATTTCTATGATGGTAAGGTTCAGTCATACCTGGACTGGGAAAACAAAACAATACCCGTTGACAGTTTTCAAAATACCCGATATCCCTTCAGGGTTGTTTATCCTCCGTTTTTCACCCATGTGGAATGTCTGTTGAAATATGCGTTGGAAACGCCTGACAATAAATCCATTCAGGTAAATGACTTCACTGATTCTGTCTTAATACGTTTGTCTGTTTATGACAAATTGGTTGAAGTTGTTGGCAATAGAATTGTATATGCAGATCCTCCCAATTTAACCGAGGATAAATGGACAAAGTATGATATCTGGATAAACAAAGTGAATAATTTACCTTATCGGCTGATCAAGAGATTCCCGGACAGGGTATGTTGGGAGGTGTGCAAAGAGACTAAAATCAATACAAAAGATAAAATATCTTTTAGTGCTTCGGAATACTTTCCTGCCGACTTTACCATGAAGTTCAATGAAAACAAAAAGACCCATGAGAAAAACCTGGAAGGGATAGTTGCACCCGTTTGGAAATTGAAAGATACGGATAACAATGAAATCGCTTTGAGCGATTTGAAAAGCAAAGTACTGCTGATTCAATTTACCGGTATTGGATGCGGACCGTGCAAGCAATCAATTCCATCCCTGATAAAACTTAAGAATCAATATAAGTGTGAAGAATTTGAGATTATAAGTATCGAAACATGGAACAATAATTTACCAGTTATTAAAAAGCATATTTCCGGCAATAGTATTAATTATAAATACCTGATTGGTAACAATAAGGTAAAACTAAAATATGGAATACAATCCGTACCCAAATTCTTTGTTTTGGATGAGAAAAGAGTGATCAGAAAAATTATAACCGGCTTTGACAAAGAAAAAACCTATGTCGAACTGAAGGAAACAGTGAACCAATTAATAAATGAAAAGTCAAATGAATTCAGCAATAAAAAAAACGAATTATGAAAAAATCAGCATGCTCATTCATCTTTTTCTTTTGGCTGGGGAATATTGCATTTTCACAACCAATCCCTCAAGATAGTTTATATTTGGGTCAGACACCGCCGGACACAATACCTGCGATTTTTGCTCCGGGAATTATTTGCCTGGATAACAGATTTGAAGGCACCGGAGCATTTTCCCCGGATGGGATAATGTTTTATTTTACAGTTACAAATGGAAATTTTTCTTCTCAAAAATTATTTTTCAGTGAATATGTAAGGAATAAATGGACTAAACCGGATACAGCAAGTTTTTCGAAAGTATTCAATAACTTCGAACCGGCCCGGCGGGAATGGGATGGTTGATATTTATTTCATAAAACCTACCGATGGGAAATATGAGAAAGCAATCAATCTCGGAAGTGTTATAAATATAACTGGCGGCTATTCAGGGGATCCATGCATTGCACATGATGAAAGCCATATCATATTTCCATCGGTACGAACGGCAGGTGCAAACAACGGTGATTTGTTTATAAGCTTCAATGAGAAGGGAACCTGGACAGAACCTGTCAATATGGGAAAATTGATAAACACCCAGGCGAATGAATATGGTCCGTTTTTTTCACCAGCATCCTGCAGATCTGATGTTAGTAGTAGGAATTGGTATTTTTTCATTGCTATTTACTCCAAGTATTTTTAAATACTTGTATGATAGAGTAAAATAACTTATAGCAAGCCTGTAAAACCAGTGCTATCCTGTTTGCCCGAATTATCAAACACAATTCGGATAAATCATTTATATTTGTTTGACCAATTCCTTTCCCCATGAAAAAATTTCTGTTAGCCCTGATTCTGGTTTTAAGCCAGGTGATTCCTGTTTTTGCCCAGGAGAACACTGCAAGTCCATCGCCTGCAAAAAAAGATGATGGTGAAATTAAAACCCTCTTCAAACATTCAAATCATCTAAAAATCGGCTATTACATCAGTCCCGAAGGCGCCTATACGCAATTCAAGGGAAGAGATGTCTTTTTAGGTGGTCTTAGCCTGGGAGTAATCATCAACCATTTTTTCTCGGTCGGATTAAGTGCCAGAGGAATTCTGAATTCAGGGAACCTGTGGTACGAATTTGATGTTCCACTCGACGCTCCTGCAGGGGCTTATCTTTACGGTGGTTATGGTGGTGTAAAATTTGAATTCAAAGTGTTTTCTACTTCCCCGGTACATCTTAATTTTCCCATCCTGATCGGCGGGGGAGGACTTGCATACAGTACCTGGCAGATGCACAGCAAAGATTACCAGGATTACAACAATTATAATGGGACCACGCTTGACTGGGATGCGTTCTTTGTGGTGGAACCCGGGGTAATGGTTGAACTTAACCTGCTGAAATTCATGCAACTTGATGCAGGGGTAACCTATCGTTATACTCCCGACCTTGACCTGATGCAGACAAGTGCCGGCCTGATAAACAATTTCAACGCCGTGGTTGCCCTGAAATTTGGAAAGTTCTGATGTCCTTATTTTTACTCCAATAATCTTTTTTCCTTTCAAGCCTGAGGTTGCTTTTAGGGAGGTTAAATTGTAAGCCTCCCCGAACCTATTTTATTCCCCGGGAAGCAGATCACAGTACCAGAATCCATTGGTGGATGGGCCCGGCAAATCCTGGTTTTCCTGACCCGGTTCAAGCTCAAAAGGATGAAAAACTTTTTCACCGGCAGTAAAGGGAATTGTTTTTTTGAAAATGGGTCCTTCAAAGCAAAAACTGTGGTACTCCCCGTTTTCCCCGCAGGGATCCACACCGGCCGGCAGGTCTCTGACAAAATCCTCGTCGATGGTCCTTCCCAGCCAATCACTGCCCGGGAATGCATCGCTGGTGCAGCAGATGAGGGCTTTAAAACCCCTGCTGATAAAATCACGGATAATCACCGAGGTGTCGGATTTCCACAGGGGAAACAGTGCCTCCATCCCGATCCTGCCCAGGTTACGCTCACGATATGCGCGCAGGTCCTCCAGGAAAATATCCCCGAAGATCACATGCCTGATCCCTTCAAACTTTGCCCTCTCCAGAACCCATTCCATCTGCCTTTCATATTCGTCGTTTGTTCCTTCGGCTACTCCGACCTTGAGAAGGGGGATACCGATGGCGGCGGCCTGGAGATCGAGCAAATCTTCCCTTACGCCGTGCATAGAGATGCGATTATAGTTCGTATTGACAGTAGTCAGGAGGTACCTGACTTCATACGTGTTCTCCTTTAATACTTTGTCCAGGCATAGAGCTGAATCTTTTCCTCCGCTCCAGCAGAAAACTGCTCCGGGTCTGTTATCCATGTTTTGACAGGATTAGTGTTCTGGTTATAACGGGCTAAGTCCTAAAACCAGTATCAGGAATACAGGCTTATTTTATAACAGGGATGATGAAGGTAAACTCGCTCCCTTCTCCGGGTTTGCTTTTAACCCATATTTTTCCGCCGTGTCTTCCCACGAATTCCTTGCATAACAGCAACCCCAATCCGCTGCCGTTCTCTTTTTCAGTTCCCGGGGTAGAAGTTTTTTGATCAATTTTGAATATGGAGTCTATTTTTGCAGGTGGAATACCCACGCCCGAATCTTTCACTGAAATTTCCAGATGATCATTCCGAACCATCACAGATACATTTATATTCCCGTCTTTCGGTGTAAATTTGATCGCATTGGTCAGCAGATTACGGATAATGGTGTCGATCATGTTTTTATCGGCAAAAACAAAACAGCGGTCTGGTATATCGGTTGTAATGGAGATTGACTTCTTTTTTGCCATGTTATCAAGCAGATGGATTGTATCCCATATGTTGTTTTGCAGATTGAATACCTCCGGGAGGAATTCAATGGCCCCTGTCTGAGTACGAGCCCACAACAGCAAATTCTCCAGTAAATTGTAAGCCCGTTCGGCCGAAATCCTGATGGTGTCGATGTACTTCTGGATTTCAGTATCGTCCAGCTCCTGATACTCATTTTTAAGAATTCTGATGAACCCCAATATCGTATTAAACGGATTTATCAGATCATGAGCGATAATGGAAAAGAATTTATCTTTTGTGGCATTGAGGTCTTTCAATTCTTCGGTCTGTTTCATCAGCATCAATTCCACGGTTTTACGGTCGGTAATATCGGTAACAACGCCAAGAATTGCTTTTTCATCACCATAGCGGATAAGTTTTGTACTTAATACAGTGTACAGCTTTTTCCCCTGCTTTGTTTTTATAGTATATTCATAAGGAGGAACTTCTTCCCCCTGCATATGACGCCTGAACGCTTCCAAAATATGTGTATGGTTGTCAGGATTAATCAGCTCCATGAATTTGAAATCGGGTGTATACAGCTCTTCTTTGGTGTATCCCATGACAGATTCACACAGAGAATTTGCATAAACAATCCTCCCTTTGATATTAATGAAAATCATGTTGGGAGAATATTCTGCAAGGGAACGGAATTTCTCCTCCGATTCCATGAGTTTCTGCTGAATGTTTTTCCACTCGGTGATGTCCCTTTCGATACAGAGTATCATTTGTTCCTCCCGGTAGATTATCAGTGAAAAATTAATAAGGAACTCAAGCGGGTGCCCATCTTTGTGGAAATGGACCGATTCATAGGATTCCAGGGTTTTCTGTCCGAGAATTTGTTTGATCGTACGTTCTCCTTTCTGTACATCTTTCGTGAGTTTTTTCAGACTCATCCCGATCATTTCCTCTTTAGGGAATCCATACGCCAGGCAGGCTTTCGTATTGGCTTCCATGATGACTTCATCATCAGGCCTGATAATCAGAATGGAATCATTCGCCATTTCGAACAGATTTTTGAATTCCAGTTCCGTCTTTTTCAGTGCAGCTTCTGCCTTGATTTGGATAGTTACATCGTGAACCAATCCTTCGTGATAAAGAATATTTCCGTTGTCGTCACCATAGAACCATCTGAAATCCTCCACCCAGATCCCAACCCCGTTCTTTTTTTTCAGACGCACCAGTACAAGCTCATTTTCTTTATGCTCGGCAATGATCTTGTCCCTGTCATCTGGATCGAAATAGACCTGGCTTTTAATATCTACAGCAAGCAGTTCTTCGCGGCTCCCATAGCCAAGCATTTTCACCAAGGCGGGATTGACTTCAACAAATTTTCCTTTAGCGGTGCTTTTATACACGCCTACGGGCATATTTTCGACCAGGTTCCTGAACAATTCTTCACTTTCCCTGAGCGCCTTCTCGGTTTTTTTCCGTTCGGTGATATTCCTGTATATGCCATATCCTCCGATATACTGACCTGAAACCTCGATGGGTGTCGCGATCAGGGAAACATGGATCGGGGTGCCGTCATTTTTATACCGCACCGTTTCCAGTTCGATGGTTTTCCCGGAATGTACTTTCCGGGTAATTTCCGCGGCCTCTTCATGCTCCTGACCATGTGCAATAACATCATCGAACGGTTTCCCCATCACCTCTTCCTTGTTCAGCCCGAAAAGAGTCAGGAACTTCGAATTCACACGGTCAACTTTACCTTCTTCATTTAACACGGAAATCGCCTCCGGAGAACTTTCAAACAACTTGTCCATGAAAGCTTTTTCACGCCGGTAATCATTTTCTATCCGTCTCTTATCGGTATTATCCCTGACTATCGCCTGGATCCGGATATCACCCCCCCAATCAATACGGTTCAGGGTAACGGTTGTATCAATTTCGCTCCCGTCTTTCTTTCTGTGTCTCCAGTAAAAATTCTGGGGTGTGCCTGTCAAGGTAAGCTGAATGTGATTCTGGGCTTTGGCACTCGATTCTCCTCTGTCAGGCTGTAAAACGGGACTGAATTCCCAGGGAGAATGACCGATAATATCTTCTTTTCTGTCGCAACCATATATTTTCAATGCCATCTGGTTACACTGAAGAAAGAATTCATTGTCCATGATCAGGATCGCATCGTTTGCACTTTCAAACAAAACCTGGTATAAGACTTCATGATTGAACTCACTGGTATGTTTCATAATAGTTGGCATTTATAGTTTCATACGGATTAACCATAAAAGAATCTTATACAACTATCCTGACTTTGCATCGTAAGAAAACGGTAATATACGGGAATTTTAGTAATATTTCAGCTTCAATAAAAAAAACCGGGATCCATTTTACAGATCCCGGTTTTTTTCCTGCATATTCTGTCCCTATGATCCTTCGCTTCGGATACTTTTTTCTGTAATTTGCAATAAAATATTCTGGCTAAGAAACAGATCCTCTTGTCCGGGAGATTACATCAAGCTGAAGATGATGAATTTTATGGTGCATAAGGATGCGGTCAAAGAGATGATAGAGAAGTTTGGGAAGCAGGGAGAGGGGAAATTCAAAATCTTACTCCTGTTGTAAAAATAACCGACTGTAACTGGTCGCTCTTCCCGCTAAGGAAAATATCATTACCGGGAGCTGCATATAAATGCTTGTATTCCAGCCTGAGATATCCGATTTTAATGGGCTTGTATTCGAAACCGGCCGAAAACCCCTGAGTGAAGAGTCCACGCTTCTGGTTATTGTAGAGATACAGACCTGAAAGAAAACCATCATCATCATTGAAGAATTCATATCTGCCTGTGACCGCAAACCTGGACAGAAAGACATACTTCGCCTCGATCAGACCTGAAAACATGGTTGCGGTTTTATTTGTATCGGGAGCCATCTGGCTATGGGTTTGTGCTGCAACATCCAGTTGACCGGTAAAGAACAACGGATCAACCGGATTATAGGTAATGATGAAGTTATTATACAGAATATCGTTCTTGATCTGTGCATTCTTAAGAGCCTGGTTGCCGAAAAGATTATTGTAATTGAGAGTAAGCCTGGGTACGGGCTGGTAATAGACAAATATCAGCACAGCCATATGCGTGTTTTTCCCGTAAGCCAGGGAGTAAGGATTCCCTAACATTACTCCACCCCAGAATTTATCAGAAGCATTCCACGTAAGTTTTACCCCCAGCACATTACCTGGTTCATAATAGCCGCCTATGCTCACGGTACTCAGGTCGTTGAGAACAGGCCATGTTGATTCCAAACCAACCGGATTCAGGAAATAACCGAAATCCAGCCATAATTTTTTACTTATATGAAATCCGAAATTGGCCTGCCTGAGGGTTTTAATGAACTCCGACTCCGGTGTAGCCAGCAGGTTAGGAGCATCACCAAACTGGATTGCAAGCTTTCCCCTGACCTTATCGGCGGTGTATCCTATCTCAATGGCTGCGACATTCATGCGCGACTGATTCTGAACAGGGCAGTTGCTTGAGAAAGGCACAACATTTGAAGTATCGCTCCGGCCATTTATGGTCGCGTTGTAATAGGCATCCACATAAAACCCAAAGGTGAAATGATTCAGCTTTTTGTATATCTCGGTTTTCAAATTTTCAGTGAGGCTGTCTATTTTGTTCTGGGCGCTAAGGCAAGCCGGAAATGCCATCAGCCATGCTATCAATAGCGCCGTTACCAGGATTAAGGACCTGAACCATCCGTAAATCTTTTCCATAATGTTTAAGTGTTAGTTCATTTTTTTCTGATGTGCCCGAGGCAGTATCATTGCTTGAAGAAATCACCGGGAACACGCCCTCCGGCTTATAAAACCAATGTCAGAACCAGTGAAGATGTTTTTTCCGGATTTCGAACATGAGAATGGAAAGAGTAAAAAAGAGGATATCTGCTATGGTCTTCCCGGCAAGGATCCCCCAAAAATAATTATTCAAAATTTCAGGCCCGTATAGTAAGCAGAAGGGACGGATCAGGAAAAAATCGAGCAGTTCAGCAAGGCCGAATTCAAATCCCATATTCCGCAGGCACCGGACAATAAGCAGGGATTTTGCCCGGATCGTTTCCGGTTCATGTGTTGAATAACTGTGGCTTATATCCCTGATGAAGATGAATCCGTAAAACCCGGTTGCAGCGCCAATTGTACCGGCATAGGCTATAAATACAGCGTTGTCCGTAACACGGGATGAGGCCCATCCGAAGAGAAAGGTGAGAAGGGTGCTGAACACTTCTGCCCAGGCATATCGCCTGATCCATTCTTTTATCCTGAAATTCATATTTATTAATTGGCGTACAAAGATATTCCCATAATTTAATTAATTTTACTATGAAGTATTAGCCCCTGGGGATGAGTCACATAAAAAACCGGTAACCGGATTCCCCGGTGGCTCAGTGAGTATTTGAACCTGTATTTTCATTTAGTTTACCAAACAACAAAGGAGGATTCATGTATCTGTACGAAAAACTGAACATCGCCATTGTGGATGACGAATTATGCAAAGACACTCCCGACGGGCATGCCATGCATGAGCTGATCAAAAAGATGAACGAGATCGAAATCATTGTAACGGAATGGAAATCATTTGAAACGGCCTTGTCGGGCATTATCAGGTTACCCGAACTGGACGCAGTGATCGTGGACTGGGACCCTGTGGATGCCGGGAACCGCAACCTGGCCCGGAACCTGATCATGAACATCAGGAGCAGAAACCATGAGATCCCGATTTTTTTATCGATACGGCCTGAAGTGCTGATGACGATCCCGCTTGAAATTGAAAGGATCATCTCCGAAAATTTCTGGATCCTTGAAGATACCCGCGATTTTATTGCCGGGCGTGTTGAAGCGGCTGCCCGCAGGTACCGGAACCGCCTGCTCCCGCCTTTTTTCGAAGCGCTGGTCAACTTTGCCGACGATTTTGAGTATTCCTGGCATACTCCGGGTCATACCGGGGGCACCGCTTTTCTGAAATCACCGGCCGGGCGGATATTTTATAATTTCTTTGGCGAACAGTTGTTCCGGTCCGACCTCTCCATTTCAGTGGGGGAACTGGGTTCCCTTCTCGACCATTCAGGGGCGATTGGAGCGGGAGAGCGGTTTGCTGCAAAGGTGTTCGGCGCCGACCGCACCTACTATGTCACCAATGGTACCTCCACTGCAAATAAAATCATATTCATGGCCTGTGCTGTGGAAGGCGATGTGGTGCTTATTGACCGTAACTGCCATAAATCACTTGAACATTCAACCATACTCACCGGTTCGCGGCCGGTATGGATGGTCCCGGTCAGGAATCACCTGGGGATCATCGGACCCATCCGTAAGGATCAGATGAACCCTGAAACCATCATGAAAAAGATCAGCGAATGTCCCCTGGTCCCCGACAAGGCAGCAAGCCCGGTATATGCCGTCGTGACAAATTCTACCTACGACGGGATTTGTTATCATGCCGTGGAGGTGGAAAAAATGCTGGGTAAAGTAGTTCCCAGGCTGCATTTTGATGAGGCCTGGTATGCGTATGCCAGGTTCAACCCGATATACCGTGACCGGTACGGAATGAGGGATGGGGAGAGAGATCCCGATGCACCCACCGTTTTTACATCCCAATCAACCCATAAACTGCTGGCGGCCATTTCGCAGGCTTCGATGGTCCATATCAAACAGGGGCGTCAGCCCATCGAGCACAACCGGTTCAATGAATCCTTCATGATGCACACCTCCACCTCACCTTCCTATGCCATCATTGCCTCCTGCGATGTTTCAGCGAAGATGATGGAGGGGCCGATGGGGAAAGCCCTTACCGATGAATGCATCATGGAAGCCGTTACTTTCCGTACTACGATGGCCAGGATACGCAGAAAGATCATGAGTGAAAATACCAACGACTGGTGGTTCGAGATGTGGCAGCCCGATGAGGTCACCAATCCGGCTACCGGGAAGCGCATCAGTTTTGCAGATGCACCGATAGAATTACTGGCAAAGGATCCCTCCTGCTGGGTTCTCCATCCGAATGAAAGCTGGCATGGTTTCGGCGATATCGATGAGGGATACGCCATGCTGGATCCTATAAAAGTAACGGTACTTACTCCGGGTGTGGAGCGGGATGGCTCCCTCTCGTCGTGGGGAATACCGGCCGCCTTACTGGTCAAATACCTGGATTGCGAAGGAATAGTCAATGAAAAATCGGGCGATTACAGCGTATTATTCCTCTTCTCCATGGGGATAACCAAGGGAAAGTGGGGAACCCTGACCACAAGATTCTTCAGTTTCAAAACCCTGTATGATGAAAATGCCATGCTGGAAGATGTTTTTCCCGACCTTGTTGAAAAATATCCCGCGATTTACGGCGGAAAATCTCTGCCGCAGCTGGCGCGTGAGATGCATGAATTCAAACGTGATTCAAGGCAGCTGCAGCTGCTGGATGAAGCATTTTCAGCCCTGCCCGAACCGGTGATGACCCCGGCCGAGGCATACAGGCATCTTGTTAAAAACAATGTGGAAAGGGTTTCCCTTGAACAGGCACAGGGGCGCATCATGGCCGGGGGAATTGTTCCCTATCCCCCGGGAATTCCGTTGCTCATGGGTGGTGAACGTACCGGATCACTGAATGAGCCGGTTTTAGCCTATCTGAAAACCCTTCAGGATTTTGATAACCGGTTTCCCGGTTTTGAACATGATACGCATGGGATTGAAAATGAGAATGGGGTATATATGATGTACTGTATAAAAATTTAAATTTCTGATACATGAGCGATCTGAATCAAGCACCGAAAAAGAAGACCATGGGCATGCTGATGCTGTCGATGATCAGTGTGGCGGCCGTTTTATCGGTCAGGAACTATCCAAGCATGGCCAACGAAGGCTGGCAATTGTTGACCTGGTATTTTGTAGGCTCTTTTCTCTTTCTTCTCCCCCTGGCCCTGGTATCGGCTGAATTAGCTTCCGCCTGGCCCAGCGGAGGTGGAATTTATTCGTGGATTGAGGAAGCCTTCAATACGAAAACCGGTTTCATGGCAATCTGGGCAGTAGTGGTTGAGAACATTCCCTGGTATCCTACTGTACTCTCCTTTATTGCAGTCTCGATCGCCTACATTTTCAGTCCCGACCCGCACGCCCATATCCTTGGATTACCGAATAATGTTTTTCTGGCCGTTGTCATGCTGGTCGTGTGGTGGGGGTTGACCCTGTTCAATTTCCTTGGTCCGGCCATCGCAGCAAAATTAAGCTCCGCCGGAACGCTCCTGGGTGCGATCATCCCTTCGGTCGTGCTGATCATCCTTGGCCTGGCGTGGATCTCCACCGGGAAACCTAGCCAGTTACCACCATTTACCTGGTCGGGCCTCGTTCCGAAAATGAATATTGGTGCACTGGTCTATTCATCATCCATCATCCTGACCTTTGCCGGGATTGAGATGTCGGGTTACTATGCCAGCCAGGTTTCAAATCCTCAGAAATCATATCCCAGAGCCATGTTTCTTGCTACCATTATCATATTTGTATTAAGTGTTCTGGGAACACTGCCCATCGCGATGGTCATTCCCATGAAGGATATCTCCCTTAGCGGCG
>Ga0268284_1000430_pt1 | contig 29049 bp, 23 predicted proteins | sample saktaG_14_FD_190137 | JGI IMG/M metagenome (GOLD analysis project Ga0268284, IMG submission 190137) | Saline water microbial communities from Sakinaw Lake, British Columbia, Canada - sak_2013_06_06_40m | ecosystem: Environmental > Aquatic > Non-marine Saline and Alkaline > Saline ...
GGGTAGTTGAAAATATGGATGAAATTGCAGATTCAGTTGTGATTGGTCATCAACTTGAAAATGATGAAGAAGTTGTGCTTTTTGTAAAACTGGCAGATGGGCAAACTTTAACCGAAGAGCTAAAGCAAAAAATAAAATCTTTAATTCGAAAGAATTGCAGTCCGCGCCACGTACCGGCAATCATACTCGAAACTGCTGATATTCCTTATACCATCAATGGCAAAAAGGTTGAAGTGGCTGTGAAAAAAGTTGCGCACGGACAGGAAGTCAAGAATAAGGATGCTTTGGCAAATCCGGAATCGTTAGAGCATTTTAGGAATAGGTTGTAAGAATCAAACCACACATCATACTCTACTGAAACCATAAATTAATTTATGGTTTCAGTAGAGAGTATATAAAATTTAAATTAAAAAAATCCTACTCCAACCCAATCAAAAACTCCGTTCTATTATTTTCGATGTGGTGGAGTTTAAAATTAAAACCATGATTAAGCAGAATTTCGCGAACCAGCGTTAAGCCAATTCCTTGTCCGGTTTTTTTGGTGGAGAAAAAGGGTGTGAAAAGTTTTTCAAGCGTTTCATTAGTAAAACCCTGACCACTGTCGATGATTGAAACAGAAAGAGGTCCAGATTTTATTTGAATCGCAATATTGCCATTAGTATCAATCGCCTCCATACTGTTTTTGATGATGTTCATCATCACCTGTTCCATTTGTACGGCATCTGCTTTAATGAGGCAAGGTTTCAAATTCTTTTCTAAAATAATTTTTCGACTAATAAACTCTGTTTTAAACAAATCCAAGGTTTTGCTTATCACGATTGACAAATCAATTGCTTTAATTTCAGGTTGGGGAAGTTTTACGACATCTGCAAAATTAGCCATAAACTGAGTAAGGCTCTTGTTCCTGTCCATCGAAACCCTAATTGCATGTGAAATATCTTCGCGCAAATTTTCATCAAATTGTGCTGAAAGTGACAACACCGATTGCATAACAGAATTTACAGCACCCACTGAATTATTGACTTCATGTGACATCATGCGAATCACTCTTTCATAAGATTGACGCTCAGCCCGAATCAATTCACGGGTCATTTCTTCAATCAAAATAAAAGGTCGGGCAAATCCTTTATCCATAAAGGAGCCACAACTAGCCTTAAATTGCCGGATGCCATCAATACGAATAGCAATGCTTTCTCCTGTTTTCAATTCATTCAACTTAGGAAACCAAGGATGAGATAAGTAAGAAAAGGAAATTGGTAGGGCTATGTCTTCATTTAAATTAAATAGTTTGTAAGCAGCCGGATTAAGTCTTCTGATTTTATTATCTCCATCCAATACTAAAATAGCTGAAGTTGATGCATCTATAAGTAATCCCAGAAAAAGATTTTTTTCTTCATGTTCCACCCGCTCATGGTGCAATTGCTCGGCCATTTTATTGTAAACCTCAACTAGTTGATCAATTTCTTTTTGTTTAACAGGACTTAGGCGTGTGCTGAAATCTTTTTCTTTGAGCAAGTTGAGTGCCAGACGAAAGGTATCAATGGGTTTTACCAACTGATGATATAGAACAATGAATAAAATAATCGAAATCAGTAGCAAAAACTCACCGATTACAAAATACCATTTATTGACCTCAAGCAGTTGAAGTAAAATAAAGCCTGCAGATAAATACAGAAACAATCCGCAGAGTATAAATTTCCATTTAATGCTCATAAGGGATCTGGTGTTTTTCAAATCGACGATACAGGGCACCACGGCTTAATCCAAGAGTGTGGGCGACGCGCGAAACATTCCCTTTATAAACCTCCATCGCCTTGATGATGGCTTCTTTTTCTATTTCGTCGAGCGTAGCAAGTCCTGCCTTAACATTTGTTTTTGTGTGACCCTGCGAATTTTCAAGGTAAATTTCCAAATCTTCTTGTTCAACTACTTGTCCGGTTTTCATCAAAACACATCGTTCCATCAGGTTCTTAAGCTCACGAATATTTCCCGGAAAAGATTGTTTCTTTAAAAAAGAAATGGCTTCTTTTGAAAGTTGAATCTCTGGAAGTTTATTTGCATTACAGCATTGGCGTATAAAATGATTCGCCAACAAAGGAATATCGGTAACTCGTTGTCGTAAGGCAGGAATATGAAGATGAATGAGATTGATGCGGTAATACAAATCTTCTCTGAAAGTTCCGGCTTTTAACATTTCTGTCAGGTTTCGGTTGGTGGCACAAATGACCCTTACATCTGCTTTAAAGGTTTTGCTTTCACCAAGCACTTCATAAGTATGTTCCTGTAAAACACGCAAAAGTTTCACCTGAGATGCCAGGGATAATTCAGCAATTTCATCCAGAAAAATGGTTCCCCCTTCAGCCATTTGAAATCGTCCTACTCTGTCACTAATTGCATCTGTAAATGATCCTTTTTTATGGCCAAACATTTCGCTTTCGAACAAAGTTTCTGAAATACCACCCAAATTAACTTTAACAAAGGGTATGTTTTTGCGATTGCTATTTTGATGAATTGCTTCGGCAATTAATTCCTTTCCGGTGCCACTTTCTCCGGTTAGCAAAACAGTTGACATGCTGGGAGCGATTCTTCCCGCCACAGAACAAACTTCCATTAAGGCAGGATGCTCGCCAATGATGTTATTTAGCTGATATTGTTTATCAAGTTCTTTACGAGTGGAGGTAGAATGATCATGATTGATTTCTGCCCATTGAATATTGCTTTTTATTGATTGTAACAATAATTGATTGTCCCATGGCTTACTGATAAAATCGGTGGCACCCAATTTAATTCCTTCAACGGCCAGTGGGATACTACCCCAACCTGTAATCAGGATAATCGGGATCAAAGGATGAAAAATCCGAACTTTTTGCAGCAAATCCAAACCTTCCTGACCATTGGTTTCGATTGAATAATTCATGTCCATTAAAATCAATGACGGCACATGCTGTCGCAGCCAAAGCAATGCTTCCTCCGGAGAACAGAAAGTTTCAACCTCATATTTATTCTGCGTTAAAAGCAGTTTTAGCGAGGTGCAAACAGCGATATCGTCATCAATTATAAGTATGCTCATAAACTATAGCTAATTTAATCAAATTTCTATTATTCTTCCTGTAAAGCTTCGGAAGCTTGAACTTTTGAAGCAATATAAGCCGGATAATAAACACTAATGCTTACCAAGATAAAAATTAGAATAATGCTAAGACACAATGATTTTATAAAAAGGTTCGTCTCAACCGGATATAAATCAAGCAGTGGAATTTGAACCGTAAGTATAATCGCAGGGATAAGTGCAAAAATTGTCAAGGTCCATGATTCAAGTAAAAGCAAATAATGAATTTTATGTGCGCTTGAACCAACGGCTCTTCTGAGTCCAAGTTCAGCTTTTCTTCTTTTCACACTGTAACCAAAAATTCCTATCATACCTAGAATGATATTGATGACAAGAAATACTGCAACGAAACTTACCATCACAATCTCGACCCGTTTTCCGGAATTCACCTCCCTCTTTTTTGCCTCCATGGTAGAAGCATAACGAATGGCATAACTATCTTTATTGAAATAGCTGAAAATTATTTTTGAGATTTGTGATGGTGGTACCATTTTTCCATCTTTACACTTAAGAACAACATCAACGCCCATCATATTTGTTTGGTCAAGAAGGAAGAAGCAAGATGGATAGTTTTCTTCATATTCATTGCGTTTGAGCTTTTCATACACCCCAACCACTTGTTTTTTGCCAACAATTTCAACTACTTTATTAATAGCATTATCAATAGAGCCGAATAATTTTTCTGCAACCTGAATGTCAATTACAATTTGAGGATTTGCTCCTTCGTAATCATTTTCCAGCCAATGGCCTGCCAGTATGTTAAGTCCTAAAACCTCGGCGAAATGCTCATCTGCTTCCCTTATGACCGCACGACTCGTTTTCAAAGTATCATATTTCACATAACTACTACTCATTGACCAGATATATGGAATGGAAAAGTATGAATAGGAAACCTTTTTGACATCAGGAAGTGATTCTAAATCGATGAGCATGTTCTTTAATTTATCCTTGCAGTCAACTCTTTGGCCATCTTTCTCCCTTAAATTTAAATAAAAGGCATCCTCAATATTGGCACCCACCCCTCCGGTATAAAGCTCATATTTTTCAATCAGATAGATAGAACTGATAAGCAATACCATGAACAAAATGAAAAGTTCAGAAATGATATATACGTTCTTTTTTTTCTGGTTCCAGATAATTTTAAAACTATGTTTGATCATAACTCACCTCCTTTCAATACTTCAACAGCTTGAAGCCTAGACATTTTTATGGCAGGAATAATGCCCGACATTAGGCTTAAAATCAGAGAAGTAAATAGACCTATAAAGAATATACCAAAATTTATGTGAAACTGAACGTTTTCATTATTCTCTAGAAAACCGCTAAAGAGTATTTCGGCAAGGACATTTTTAAAACCATAGACGATAATCAACGCAAATAACAATCCAAGTATGGCTCCCAGAATTGTTAAAAGCGTATTTTCATATAATATTTGTTTAACCAATTCGCCCCGTGAAGCTCCAAACGCTTTACGAACGCCAATCTCTTCAGATCGCTCATGAATACGTATTAATTGAATGCTAATCAGGTTAAGTGCCGGAAGAAGCATTAATAAAAGAAACTTTCCCAAAATAGACATTATTTCATGTCCATCCCCGGCATATTCTTTTGGACTACCCCACCCCCGCAAGTAAGTACTTACTGGTCCGTCAGGTCCCCCAAAATACAAAGTATAACCTTCTTTCAACAATGGGATTAATCTCAATCTTAGATTTTCAGTCTCAGCTTTAATTTCTTTTAAATTTTTGCCAGAACCAAGAAAAGTTACTGCAAACTCACCTGTTTGCCTTATATCCCTGTTATAAGCTTCGGTAAGCGAATAGGGGACAAATATATTTGCAAAAGTTTTTTCACAGTTACTAGGTACATTTTTTATCACCCCGATTACTTTATATATTTTCCCCGATATCTCCAACATTTGCCCAACCGCGTTCTGATCCTGAAAAAATCTATTTTTTATTCTTGCATCAATCACTGCAACCCAGCTTGCCTCTGTAACTTCCTGCTGATTAAATGGCCTTCCTTCAATAAATTCAAAATCAAACACCTGCCACCACCCTGCATTTACTGATTTGACATTGAATTCTTCCACTCCGTGATCACTAATATAACTCCAGGGATTTTCGCAGGAAAATGCAATGGCTTTTGGGGTTTGCATTTTCGTCATATAATCTTCGATAATAGGAAGATTGACACCTCCAAATCTACTGTTGTTATCGCTGGTGATAAGTATGTTTTTTATGAAAAGCATGTTCTTATTATTCTTTTCAGGGCCGCCGGGCCAGATTGCGCTCTCAATTTTGATGGCAGCAATGAGGATAATCATAATGGTGATGCTTACCCCAAATAAATTCAAAAAAGTAAAGAATTTATTCTGCCTGATAATCTTTAAAAATTGGATAAAACTTGTTTTCCACATAATGATACATTTTTAGTTTACCTGACGACCGTCAAAAAAGCGAATGATGCGATCGGTTTTACTGGCCAGACTCTCATCGTGGGTTACCATTACAATGGTCATATTACTTTCCTTATTCAGTTGGTGAAGTATATTCATAATTTCACCACCCATTTTTGAATCCAGATTTCCGGTTGGTTCATCTGCCAGAAGAATTTGTGGATTTCCTGCAATAGCACGGGCTATAGCTACCCGCTGGCATTGACCGCCCGATAATTCTGATGGGAAATGTATCATGCGATGAGATAGGCCAACACGTTCAAGTGTTTCCTGAGCCAGTTTTTTTCTTTTGGAGGCTCCGATCTTTCGGTATAAAAGTGGCAGCTCCACATTATCCATAATATTTAATGAATTAATGAGGTGAAAGCGCTGAAAAATAAAACCCAATTTTTCGTTACGGAAGTGTGCAAGTTTTTTGTCGTTTTGGCCGTTGATAAGTGTTTGATCGATGCTAACTTGTCCTTCAGATGGTTTATCGAGCAATCCGATAATATTTAACAAAGTACTTTTACCACACCCCGAAGGGCCCATAACGGAAACAAATTCACCGTCTTTCACATCAATATTAACCTGATCCAGTGCAATGGTCTCGATGTTTCGGGTACGATAAATCTTTTGAATGTTTTCTAAATGTATCATATTTAACCTAGTTTATTATATTGTTTTCATTAATACTTATCAATGGAGTTTGAGTTATAAAATCATAAAGGGTGATCATGCGAAGACGATGATAGCTTACCCAAAAATTACCCTGAATGGATAATAGACTTCTGCTAGCAATGTCTTTTTCATTTTGTGCCATATTCAGTTCAAGAATACTTAAATCACCTGCTAAGTATCTTTTGTAAGCAATCTCGTAACGCTCAGCCGAGATATTTTTTGCTTCAGTTTCCACTTGAATATTTTCCTTCAACATCTCCACAATGTTGACCAAGGCAATAATTTCTTTTTCAAAATTGATCTGTTCCTGTTGCACCGTCGTTTGCTCCAATTCTTGCTTCATTTCAGCTTTTTTGCGTGCAGCATGTGTTCTGCCCCAATCGATGATTGGAATTGAAAGCCCCACTTGTAAATTGGCATGCTGATTTAAATCTTGTTGCCAGTCAGCAAGTTTATCAAAATTTGAACCGTAGCCCATAGTGGCATAAACATCACCTGTTATTCCGGTAGCACCTTTAGTTCTGGCCACTTCCTGCTCAGCTTGGATTAGTCTTCTTTTAAAAGAAATACTTTCAGGATTATATTTAAGGGCAAATTCGATAGCTTGAGTTGTAGTAACGGTAAAATCAGGAATGAAATCAGGAACAATGGGTGTAAAATCGTTAATTTCACTAAGCGAAAGATGTGTTAATAAAAGCAATGAAGAGTTTTCCATTTCTACTTTTGCAGCCTTTAAACTTTTTTGAGCATTCACCATCATTAGCTGCACCTGAAGGAGTTCATCTTTTGAAATTCGGCCGGTTTTAAATTTTTCTTCCGAAATACGATATAGTTCGGTGTTGATCTCCATGTTGAAGTTGGCCATGTTAAATTCATGTCGATCAGATAAATTCCTGAAAAATAAATCTACCGCCTGGAAAGCTGAAAGTTCCAGATCCCGATCATATTCCTTTTGTGACTCCTGATAAAGTATCGGTTCAATGCGCTTATCCCATTTAAGTTGACTAAACTTAAGAACAGGAAGCTGTAATCCCACTTCTAAAGGTTGTGAACTATAAGAATGTGTGTTGTTTGAGAAATTATCAAAGCGATACAAATAAGAATTCATAAAAACCAGAGCCCCTAAAAATGGCAATGGCTGAAGCAGTGAAATGCTGGCATTAGACGAATTTTGATTGATTGTTTTGATTTCAATAGTACCATCTTCCTGACTTACCGGAGTTGTTCCCATTGAAAAATCGGCGAGTTGAGTATTCAATCTTAATTGAGGACGCAAATTCGATTTATGGATTTGAAAATTCCAATAAGCACTCTTCGACTCCACATAAGCCTTGCGAGCACTTAAGTTTTTAGTCCGTGAAATTTGCACAACATCTTCCAACGACAATTCCACTTGTGCAAAAGAATTAATTGCCATTAGCCCAAAAATAACGAACCAAATTAAATGTAACCTTAATCTTTGCATTTTAATGAATTGTAACGTTGGTATTTTTGAATAAAGGAATTACTAATCACTACCGTTTCACCTTCACTTATTCCCGAGATAACTTCTACAAAATTGAAGTTGGCGCCTCCCAGTTTTACGGTTCTCTTTTCCAACCTATCTCCATTTTTTACAAATATTTCAGTATTGCCCGGTCCGAAATAATAATCTCCATTGGAAATTCTAATGGTATTAGGAATAACCGATAAGATGAGTCGGACTTCAACTTGTAACTTAGCCCGAAGTATTGGATGCGATGAATTGTCAAGGTGAACGGTATAATTGATACTACCATCGGTAACAGAAGGTGAAATGGCTGTGACCTGACCACCGAGCAAACTATCATTAATAAAAACCATCGCTTCCTGTCCCAAATAAATTTTATCGGCGTAACGGGTTGAAATACTGCCTTCAATTTTAAATCTACTCGCATCCGCAATATGAGCGAGAGTCTGGCCCTGGCTGACATGCTGTCCGGGTTCTACCAAAATTGAAGTAATTACCCCGTTAATTTTAGGTTGAACATAAGCTTTTTCAATTTGTTTAAGGATTTTTTCTCCTTCCTGATTTTTAAGCAATAATTCAAGTTCCATCGATTCCAAATCGAGCTGCTGTAATTTTTTAAATGATTCAAATTCGCTCAATTGATTTTCTCTGTTTATACTTGCCAATTGAAAATCGATATTAGCCTGATTAACTTTTTGTTGAGAGCCCCCACCTACTGAAAAAAGGTATTCTTCTTTCGTTAAATCAGCTTTTAAATTTTCTATCCGAATACTATCCATTTGCAAATTTGATTTAAGCTTCAACCGCTCTCTTTGCAATTCTTCACTGCTTTTGTTGATACTATTTCGTTTGAGGGCAATTTCATGTTCAATGTTTTCTTTTTCATTGAACAGAGCCTCCATATCAGGAATAAAAATGGTATCCCCAGGTTTAACCATATCTCCCGGAGCATGGCATATTTCAAGAATTTCAGCTGAGATAGAAGCAGTAAGCAACTCCTGATAAAATGGTTGAACAATGCCATTGGTGGTAAAGGAATTTTCTACAGCACCTTTATCAGCAACACTAATCAATATACTTTGTAAGGATACTTTGGGTTTAACTGAATTTAAAATCAAAACAGAAATTACTACCAGCACTAATAAAATTATAGTTGTTCGGATGTAAAATTTCATCTGTTTCTTTTTAACAAAGTCTTTTGATAACTCTCTGTCCATCTTTATTGTTTTTGGGTTGCAATTTGCAATTAGCAAGCCATAAAATGTAAAATTCAACAGATGTGATCTTTACATAACATTGTACATAAAAAACTGCCCATTTCTGGGCAGTGTGTTCATTAATATACATACCTTTCAAAATCATACTTCTTCTTCTCAAACCACAAATTAATTTGTGGTTTGAGAAGAAGAACGAAGAGATTCCATTTCATCTCGAAGGTTCACTTCCTGATGATGTATTTTTTGATTTTTGATATACCTGATTACACCCTTTACATTTTTCTCGGAAACAGAAAACGCTCCATATCCAATCTGCCAATTAAAATCTTCTTGGCATAATTTTAATCTTGAAATCATTCGGCTACTTGCACCCTTCACTTGTTTCATAACACTGCTAATACTAACAGTTGATTTGAGCATAATCAAAACATGTACATGATTTTCTGTTCCACCGATTGCAAATAGCTTACAACTAGTTTTGGAAATCTCTCTCGATAAAATCTTGTAAATTAATTTCTCGGATTTAGGAATGATGAGATTCTCACGATATTTTACGCCGATAATTGCGTGCACCCATATTTTAACAAGTGAATGTGACATTCATTTTAAATTTATGGGGAGTATTATTTATGTCCCCCAAACCATAACTTCAGTTATGGTTTGGGGGAGGAAATAGAGATCTACTTATACTCTTGAGCTACGATTTCTTCTTTAAGCAGCCGTAATCCATTCATGGCAATTGCTTCAAAATCATTTTTACTTGGATATAAAGCTATAGGGGCAATTTTACCAACCCGTCGTGTGACATTTTCAAGGAAGCGTTCACTATTAAAGATATTTCCACTTAAAATAATGGCATCTACTTTTGCATCTAATACAGCGAACATCCCTCCAATTTCTTTGGCAACCTGATAAGCACATGCATAAGAAATAAATATGGCGGTTTCGTCGCCCGACATGAGTCGCTGATCTATTTCTGACAAATTTGAAGTTCCTAAATAAGCAGCGTAACCACCCCCACGTTGAACCATATTCAGCATTTCATCTTCGCTATATTTTCCGGTGAAACACAATCGGATCAAATCACCGGTTGGTAAAGATCCAGCTCTAGTAATGCCAAATGGCCCATCTCCATCATACGATTGATTTACATCAACCACCTTTCCTTTTTTATGAGCACCTATCGAAATGCCTTTCGTCCCAACATAAACCACGATAAGGTTTAAATCTTCATATTGTTTGCTGATTGATTTGGCATATTTACGGGCAAAATGCTTATGACTCAATGCATGAAATCGGGATTTCCGTTCTATCAGCGGATGTCCGCTTATTCGAGCTACTTCATCAAATTCGTCTACAACAACAGGATCTGCCATGTATGCTTTGATGCCCAAATCGTCAGCAATTTCTTTCGAAACCAATCCGCCCAAATTGATATGATGCTCACTTTTGCTCCCTTCAATTAAATCCTTAATCATCAAATCGTTGATTTCATAAATACCGGACTTGACAGGCTTCATCATTCCTGATCTTGACATTAACAAATCAACTTTTTTGATGTCAAGATCATTTTCAAGTAACACATCTAAAATTGCTTTTTTCCTAAATGTGAGCTGATCTTTTATTTCTTTAAAAGAGTCCAATTCTGCATCAGGATGCTTAATGTTTTTTAGAAATGTCATTTCTGACCCATGATAAACTGCGATATATGTGGATCTTTCTTCGGGATAGATAACCAAGATTTTTTTTGAATACATATTATATGTTTTTAATCAGGTAATTTAAACGTATTAAATTTACATATTTCTTCGATACTGCCCACCAACTTCAAACAAAGCTCCTGTAATTTGTCCAATAGAACAATACTTACTTGCTTCCATCAACTGTTCAAAAACATTTTTATTACGAACTGCAGCCAATCTTAATTCCTGAAGATTTGCTTTTGATTCTTGAGCATAAGTTTTATGGAGTTGTTCCAGCATTTTAATCTGATACTCCCTTTCTTCGGGAGTTGCACGGATCACTTCACCGGGTGTAATTGTTGGTGAACCTTTTGAGGATAAGAAAGTATTTACCCCCATAATCGGCAATTTGCCGTTATGCTTCAGCGTTTCATAATACAATGATTCTTCCTGAATTTTGCTACGTTGATACATGGTTTCCATTGCACCCAAGACACCACCCCTTTCGTTGATCCGGTCAAATTCAACCATCACAGCTTCTTCAACTAAATCCGTTAATTCTTCAATAATAAAAGAACCTTGCAACGGATTTTGATTTGTTGCCAAGCCCAATTCATGATTAATAATTAATTGAATAGCCATCGCTCGTCTTACCGACTCTTCTGTAGGCGTTGTGATCGCCTCATCGTAAGCATTGGTGTGTAAAGAATTACAATTGTCGTAAATGGCGTAAAGTGCCTGTAGGGTTGTGCGAATATCATTAAAGTCGATTTCCTGAGCATGCAATGATCTACCTGAGGTTTGAATATGATATTTCAATTTTTGGGAACGATCGTTTGCACCATATTTCATCTTCATGGCTTTGGCCCAGATTAACCTTGCTACCCTTCCTAAAACAGAATATTCAGGATCAAGTCCGTTAGAAAAGAAGAAGGATAGGTTTGGGGCAAAATGGTCGATCTTCATGCCACGTGAAGCATAATATTCAACATATGTAAAACCATTCGATAGGGTGAAAGCCAATTGAGATATTGGATTTGCACCGGCTTCTGCGATATGATAACCCGAGATTGAAACTGAGTAAAAATTCTGGACTTTATTATTGATGAAGTATTCCTGAACATCTCCCATCAATCGGAGTGAAAAATCAGTAGAATAAATACAAGTATTTTGTGCCTGATCTTCTTTTAAAATATCGGCCTGAATCGTTCCTCTAACCCTGCATAAGGTATCCACTTTAATTTTTGCATACACCTCTTTTGGTAAAACCTGATCTCCGGTTACGCCTAAAAGCATCAATCCCAATCCATTATTTCCTTTAGGCAGTTTACCCTGATATTTAGGTCGTTTGGTTCCCCGCTCTTTGTAGTGCTTCGCAATCTTAGCTTCAATTTCTGCTTCAATGCCTATCTCTTTGATATATAGCTCACATTCCTGATCAATGGCGGCATTCATAAAGTATCCAACCATGGTTGGTGCCGGACCATTAATGGTCATCGAAACTGAAGTCATCTCGTCCGTCAGGTGAAAGCCTGAATATAATTTTTTTGCATCATCCAGACAGCAAATCGAAACACCCGAATTTCCGATTTTTCCATAAATATCAGGTCGTCGGTCAGGGTCCTCACCATATAAAGTTACTGAGTCAAAAGCGGTAGAGAGCCTTTTTGCTGGCATTCCTAAAGAAACATAATGAAATCTACGATTGGTACGCTCAGGGCCACCCTCACCAGCAAACATACGGGTCGGATCTTCCCCCTGACGCTTAAATGGGAATACTCCAGCTGCAAATGGAAATTCACCCGGAATATTTTCTTTTAAAATCCATTTTAACACATCACCCCATCCTTCGTATTTTGGTAATGAAATTTTGGGAATTTTAAGATGGGATAACGATTCGGTCGAAGTCTCAACTTTAATAATCTTATTTCTGACTTTATAAGTATAAACAGGTTCGTAAAATGCTTTTTTCTTTTCGGCCCATCCATCAATTAATTGCTTATTATGACCATCCAAATTTATCTCGATGGTTTTGTAAGCCTCTTCTAATTCCGAAATACTCAACGTGTTTTTATCAGGATCAAGTTCTTCAATAGCTTTTCGAATCACATACATCCGTTGGGCAATAACCGATTGATCATTTGCCCATGCATTATATTTTCTTACCGTTTCTGAAATTTCTGATAAATACCGGGTTCGGTTTGGTGGAATGATAAAGACTTTTTCCGACATCTCATTTTCCGGATGCATCTTTGAATGATAATCAACACCTGTTTTTTCTTTAATTTTTGCGATGATAGCCTGATACAATTGGTTAACACCAGGATCATTAAACTGAGATGCAATGGTTCCGTAAACCGGCATACTATCTACCTCCTCTTCCCAAAGCTGGTGATTACGGGCATATTGTTTCTTCACATCGCGAATTGCATCCAAGGCACCTCTTTTATCAAATTTATTTAAGGCGATGATATCTGCGAAATCAAGCATGTCAATTTTTTCGAGCTGGGTGGCTGCTCCGTATTCCGGAGTCATCACATAAAGTGATAAGTCGCTGTGATCGATAATTTCAGTATCTGATTGTCCAATGCCTGAAGTTTCTAATATTACCATGTCAAACTTAGCTGCTTGTACAATGCTTTCGGCATCTTTTACATATTTCGACATGGCCAGATTCGATTGGCGAGTTGCCAATGAACGCATATAAACCCTTGGATTGAATATCGAGTTCATTCGAATCCGGTCACCCAATAATGCTCCACCCGTTTTTCTTTTTGAAGGATCAACCGAAATAATGGCGATGGTTTTATCAGGTAAATCGGTTAAATATCTACGAACAAATTCATCAACCAATGAAGATTTTCCTGCACCACCGGTTCCTGTAATTCCTAAAACAGGAGCTTTATCTTTGCTGGCAATTTCACGAATTTTTTTAAGGGTATTTTCTATTTCTTCCGGATTGTTTTCAGCTGCCGAAATCAGTTCGGCAATGGTTTTTGGATCTTTTTCAGCCAAACTTTTTAAATTCGCTTTTATACCTTTACCTGCAGCAAAATCGGATTGTTTCAACAGATCGTTTATCATCCCCTGTAAGCCCATTGTTCTTCCATCGTCAGGAGAATAAATGCGCGTAATCCCATAATTATGAAGTTCTTCTACTTCTTCGGGTAGGATTACGCCACCACCACCACCAAATATTTTAATATGACTTGAAGATCGTTCTTTCAGTAAATCGAACATGTATTTAAAAAACTCAAGATGTCCGCCTTGGTAGGAAGTAATAGCAATGGCCTGAACATCTTCCTGAATCGCACATTCCACAATTTCAAGTACCGAACGATTATGTCCCAAATGGATAACCTCTGCTCCACTCGCCTGGATAATTCTTCGCATTACATTAATGGCAACATCATGTCCGTCGTACAAAGAAGCGGCCGTTACAATTCTAACATGATTTTGGGGTTTATAAATCTCTTGACTGAGCATATAATAGTCTTTATTTTAATAAATTGGCTTATGTGCAAATATAAGGTTTTCGACTGTAATTTAATGAATTTTTTAGTCTGAATAGTTGTTTGTCAGTGATTATAAATAAGATTGTTTAAAAAATAACAACTTGTCAATTTCAATTTTGAAATAACCCCAAAATTATATTGAATTTGATGTCTCATACAAACTATTGAATAGCAGAAATGTTCAGTCCCGAACCGTGATTTATTTTTATTCTAAATGAAATATTACATAATATTGCACAGACTAACTTAGTTTTATGCTACCTAATCACTTAAAATGAAAGACTTATGATCAAGCAAATAATTTTCGCCATAACCTTGCTCTTAACCATTGGCGTATTTAGCTGGACTATCTTGCGAATTTTCAGCTTTATGAAATTCACCAAACCATTTCCAATCAAAAATATTCCTGCCAGGTTTATGTTGATGATGAAAGTGGCCATCGGACAAACTAAAATATTTCGTTTTCCTATAATCGGATTGCTTCATGCACTTGTTTTTTGGGGGTTTATGGTGATTCTGATCGGAAGTATTGAAATGGTAATTGACGGTTTATTTGCCACCGAAAAGGTACTCTCTTTCATGGGTCCGGTTTATGATGTCATTATTGCTTCGGGAGATGTTTTTGCCTTTATCATTGCCATCGCGATCATTGCGTTTCTTTTCCGAAGATTATTCATGCACATCGGTCGTTTTTATGGAACTGAAATGAAAAAGATTTCGAAACAAGATGCCAATATTGCGCTTACCATTATTTTGGTTTTGATGTTAACCTTGTTAGGAATGAATACTTTTTACGTGATTCAATCCATTTTGTCATTCCATGAAATTATTGGGGTGTATCCTGTCAGTCATCTTTTGGCAACTTTATTAATTGAAATACCCAGCAATACTGCACGCTTTTGGCATGAATTTAACTGGTGGGGGCATATTTTGTTGATTTTCATTTTTGCAAATATCCTGCCCTATTCCAAACATTTTCATGTTTTCATGTCGGTACCAAATGTTTTTTTAAGCCGGTTAGAACCTTTAGGTTATCTGTCAAATATGCCCAATATTACCAAGGAAGTAAAACTGATGATGGATCCAAATGCAGCTTTTGCTTCACCCGCAGAAGGAGCTGAACAAGAAGTTATTGAACGATTTGGCGTATTAGATGCTAATGATGCGACCTGGAAAAATTATATGGATTCACTGGCCTGTACCGAATGCGGCCGTTGCACCTCTGTTTGCCCGGCAAATATTACCGGCAAAAAACTATCTCCACGTAAAATTTTGATGGATTTACGTGCCCGAATGAAAGAAAAAGGACCCGGTTTGGTGAAAGATGGAAAAGATTTTAGCGATGCAAAATCCTTGATTAGAGACTATATTTCAACAGAAGAACTTTGGGCTTGCACAACTTGTAACGCTTGTGCTCAGGAATGTCCAATTAATATAAATCATCCTAATTTGATTGTAGATATGCGTCGTTATTTGGTGATGGAGGAATCGGCTGCTCCTGCTGAATTAAATGCAGTATTTACAAACATTGAGAACAATGGCGCACCCTGGCAATTTTCTCCTCAAGATCGGATGAAGTGGGCGGAAGATGTAAATTTAGAGGTGCCTTTAATGTCGAATAAATTGGCTGAAGGAAAAAATCCTGAATTTTTGTTTTGGGTAGGATCAGCCGGTGCTTTCGACGATCGTTATAAAAAAGTAACTCGTGAATTTGTAAAGATATTAAACTACTTGAAAATTGATTACGCTGTTTTAGGTGTTGAAGAAACCGATAGTGGTGATATCGCCAGAAGAGCCGGAAATGAAATGCTCTATCAAATGCAAGCCATGATGAATATTGAAATTTTAAAAGGTTATGAAGTAAAAAACATCATTATTTGCGACCCTCACGATTACAATACTTTTAAAAATGAATATCCAGATTTTGGTGGAAATTTTGAAGTGATTCATCATTCTCAATTTTTAGCCGAACAAGCTAAACAGGGCAAATTTAAATTTAACGATACTTTTAAAGGACAAAAAGTAACTTTCCACGATCCATGTTATCTAGGTCGTGCCAATGGCGAATATGAGGGTCCACGAAATATCTTAAAAGCCTTGCCTGTTCAAAATGTTGAAATGGCCCGATGTAAAAGTTTTGCTTTATGCTGCGGCGCAGGAGGTGGGCAAATGTTTAAAGAAGCTGAAAAAGGAGATAAAGAAGTTTTTATCGAACGCATTGAAGACGCCATTGAAACCAAAGCCGATATTGTGGCAACCGCTTGTCCGTTCTGTATGGTAATGATGACCGACGGAATTAAATACAAAAACAAAGAAGAAGAAATGAAGAATCTGGATATTGCGGAATTGGTTTCGCAATCGTTAGGATTGTAATAATTCTTAAAGATTGTCAATTATATCCCAGTCAGAGTTTAAATTTCTGATTGGGATATTTATTATTTTTTGATAGCAAAAAACCTCAGGTTACTTCCAAATTTAAAAGTACGGTTATAGATTTTTCCGAATAGTGTATTTGCATCCATGTCTTTTCGGCTGTAACTATAATACTCCAGAACTTTAAATCCATTTTCGTTGAAGAACTTAAGGGTGCTTGGAATGGTTGGTTCGAATAGGTGATCCGGTGTTTTTGATTCATCTTTCCATCTTCCGCTAGTCAGACCCATTCTCTTTAAAAAAAGCTTAAACCTTCGATCCATTGAATTCATATTCGGAACGCTCATAGCTAAAACGCCATTATCTGTAAGTATATTTTTGGTTTTTGCAAGCCATTCTTTTGGGTTTGGAATATGCTCTATAACGTGGCTCATATGAACACATGAATATTTTTTTCCAAAATCCAGATCAAGAAAGGAACCCAGATAAACTTTTAGTCCTAATTCCTTTTGAGCGAAATCAGCCATAATCTCAGAAACATCTACTCCATCGCAATGGCTATAATATTTTTGGGCAACTTTTAAAAAATCGCCCATACCCGAGCCAATATCAAGAATAGCAGTTTTGTTCTTATCGAAATTTAAAATTTCTTTCAGCTCTTTATCCCATCCATTTAAAACCTTTTCGGAATAACTGTAACTATCACTGTACATGTAATAATCTGCATAAGCATCCTTTAAAAAGATTTCGTCATACTTCGGCCTTGGTGATTGATAGATTAATTCGCAATCTAAACAACGAACATAGGTGAACTGCAAATCACACCCATATTTTTCATGAAGCTTGGTTTTATTCGAATTACAAAAAGGACAATTTACTGTTTCCCACGCATGTGGGAAATATTTTTTATTAGCCATATTTCTGAATTACGAATGATAATCAAATGTCAAATCTGACAATTATTAATCAATAATTTAAAATTAGTTCTGATGAATAGGTCACCACAAGAGTCCTCAACCAATAAGTCTGGTTTTTCAATTTATCTTGAACAAATTTAGCAAAACTCTCAAATAAAACTAATTAATGAAAACCTCACATTTAGTTTTGATATAATAAAAAAATATTCATAGTTTTACGACTCGAAAATCAGAAACATCTTATGCAAAACAAATTATATACAAACAATTGGTGGTGGTGCTTAAAACTAAGCCCTGCGTAAACCAATTTGCCTGTATGTAATTACAAAAATATTTTTCAAAAAGGCTCTGTTGCTTACGCAGCAGAGCCTTTTTTTTGTTAAAAAATTTCAAATTAACCATATTAATTAACTAAAAATTAGAATCAATGACACGACAAAAGAAGATTTCCCTCAGTGAATCAGAAGAAGACTTAGGAACTCCAGCTAAAAATTATTTTAAAAAATATCCTAATAAAGAAGGTTTCTTTGAAGCATATGGTGGAGCATTCATTCCTCCAGCATTGGAAGTTGAAATGAAAAAGATAGCCGATGCATATTTCACCATAAGTAAGTCTCACAATTTTATTCAAGAATTACGAAGCATCCGAAAACATTATCAGGGACGTCCAACTCCTGTATATTATTGTGCGCGATTATCTGAAAAATATGGAGGTCGTATTTATTTAAAACGTGAAGATTTAAATCATACGGGAGCTCATAAATTAAACCATTGTATGGGCGAAGTACTGCTTGCTAAGCACTTAGGTAAGAAGAAAGTAATTGCGGAAACCGGCGCAGGACAACACGGTGTTGCACTAGCTACGGCTGCAGCATATTTTGGATTAGAATGCGAGATACATATGGGCGAAGTTGATATTGCAAAACAGCACCCCAATGTAGTGCGAATGGAAATTCTGGGAGCAACAATTGTTCCTGTTACCCAAGGTTTAAAAACGCTGAAAGAAGCTGTTGATTCAGCGTTCGGAGCATACCTGAAAGATCCTGAGAATACAATATACTGTATTGGCTCAGTGGTGGGTCCCCATCCATTTCCTATGATGGTTCGTGATTTTCAGCGTGTTGTAGGGATTGAAGCACGTGAACAGTTTTTTGATATGACTGGTGAATTACCTGATAATGTGATTGCTTGTGTGGGTGGAGGAAGTAATGCTATGGGGATTTTTTCAGCATTTCTGGATGATGAAGAATGTCAGCTTCATGGCGTAGAACCAGCTGGGCGTTCTATGAAACTTGGTGATCATGCCGCCACGATGAAATTTGGAAAACCAGGTATAATCCATGGTTTTAAATGCTACACCTTACAAGATGAAAAAGGAGAGCCTGCACCCGTATATTCTGTTGCCAGTGGGCTGGATTATCCGGGGGTTGGTCCGGAACACAGCATGTTGAAAGACCTGAATAAGGTTTATTATGATAATATTAATGACGAAGAAGCTATTGATGCTTTTTATGAATTAAGTCGATTAGAGGGGATTATTCCTGCACTGGAAAGTGCTCATGCTGTAGCTTTTGCATTAAAATTAGCTAAAGACCAACCTCAAAAGTCTATATTGATAAATTTAAGTGGGCGGGGTGATAAAGACATCGATTTTGTGGTAGATACCTTTGGTTTACCTAAAAAATAATTGCTGAATACGATCAGATTGAACTTATCGAATCTCACATCTTTAAATGATAAGGCATCTCGATTTGCCAATACTGAAAGGGACGACTTCCTCAAGAGGATGTCGTCTCTATTTTATTTTAGAAGCCGAAACATCTAGAAAACTTCGATATTTTCGTTAATTTTGGGTTATGTTTATAAAAATAGCCCTGATACTATCTATCGTTTTGCAGTTTTCAGCTGCACTTCTAGCTATTCCATTAATCAAAAAAACCAAGTTCAATATCTCTTGGATTCTGATTTCCATTGCTTTATTACTAATGTCCGTCAGGCGACTCATCGAATTAATCCCTTTTATCCAAAAAAACACCACCTTACCTGAAGTTACTTTTGCTCACTGGTTGGGGATTTTTATTTCAATATTTCTATTAGTGGGATTGTTTTACATTCGTAAGATATTCGACTTCCTCAAACACATTGACGAGCTTCGGAAAGAATCGGAACAAAAAGTTTTAGAAACGATCATCCGAACCGAAGAAAAAGAACGCAGAAGTTTTGCCAAGGATTTACACGATGGATTGGGTCCTTTGCTCTCATCAATTAAAATGTTAGCTTCTGCACTTTCACAAACCAAGCAAGAGCCAAAGAATAAAAAGATAATTGATAATATGAACATTGTGGCAGGAGAAGCCATTGCCTCTATCAAAGAAATATCAAACCATTTAAGCCCTCATATCCTTGATAATTTTGGATTGATCAGTGCCCTTAAATCTTTTGTCGAAAAAGTGAATGTTTCTAAAACCCTCAAAATAAAAATCGATTCAAACATTAATGAGGGGCGTCTTGATTTTAATGTGGAAGTGGTTTTATACAGGATTCTTTGCGAACTAATTAATAATACAATTAAACATGCATCCGCAAAAAATATAAAGATTGATTTGTTCAAAGAAAGCCAACAATTAAATATTCATTTTACCGACGATGGCAAAGGGTTTGACGTTAATAATGTTTTGATTAAAACTGAAGGAAGAGGTTATGCCAATATTCAATCCAGAATTCGTTCTATTAACGGTCAGCTTATATTTGAAAGTCAGCCAAATTCGGGGGTGGATGTAAAAATATACGTGAAACTCTATGCAAAAAATTAATATCATCATCGTCGACGATCATGCTTTATTCCGTAGCGGATTGATAACCCTGCTAAGTGATTTGGAAGAGATCGATCAGGTTTATGAGGCACAGAACGGGAAAATTTACCTCGAAATGATTGATAAGATTAATGTTGATATTGTTTTGATGGATATTAACATGCCCGAAATTGATGGGGTTGAAGCAACCATCCGTTCGTTGATAAAACAGCCTGAATTAAAAATCATCGCCTTGTCGATGTATAGCGAAGAGGAATATTATTTTAAAATGATCAACGCTGGTGTTAAAGGTTTTTTAATCAAAGATTCTACAATTAATGAGGTAAGGGAAGCAATAAGAATTGTGACAAATGGTGGAAATTATTTTTCTCAGGAAATTCTTTATAAACTCATTAAAAACGGACCAGAGCTAAATAAAAATGACGAAAACCTAAGTGAGCGGGAGACCGAAATTCTTACTCTTATTTGCCGGGGAGAATCGAATCAGGAAATAGCAGATAAACTCTTTTTAAGCAAAAGAACCGTTGATAAGCATCGTGCAAACATTCTTGATAAAACCAATTGCCGCAATACCGCCTGCCTTGTAGTGTATGCAATCAAATGGGATTTGGTCAAACTCTAACTTAAAAATTATTCTTTGTGAATTCTACAATCTTTTTGGGTTTATTACATTATTCTAGATGTTAGACGTTAGAATTTTGACATTTTTTCTAATAGCTAGCGTCTAAATTCTAATATCTTCTTAAATCAGAAGTCGTATAAAATTCAAAATTCTGAAAGAAACAAACCAAAGCACTAAGTATAAATACCCTCTCCAAAATACGCTTTTTATGGGTTGTTTAACAAGCACTTAGTCTCTAATTTGGCTATCCCAAATGATTAGAAGATATGCTAACATTATTTGAGCAACTCCAAGAGGATGTTCGCTTTGTGGAAGGTTTCAATTCCTGCATGAATTGTGGGGTTTGCACGGCTATCTGTCCTGCGGCCGAGTTTTATAATTACGATCCACGCATTATCGTAAATATCATTCAAAATCGGGACGAAGAACAAATTGATGCATTGCTAAAAAGCGAAACCATTTGGTATTGCGGACAGTGCATGTCCTGCAAAACCCGTTGCCCACGTGGAAATGTTCCCGGCTCAATCATCATGTCACTTCGTTATTTATCGCAAAAACTGGGATATTTTACCGCTTCCGAAAAAGGCCGCCAACAATTTGCAGTTAAACGCACTGTAGGCGATAACATTCTCAAATATGGCTACTGCATTTATCCCGATGCAGTTATCCCTGAATTACACCCTGAGCAAGGGCCGGTTTGGGAATGGATTCATCAGCATGCCTCAGAAGTGTATGAGCGAATTGGGGCAAACTACAAAAAAGATGGAGGAGGCGTATTAAGAAACACTTCTGAGGAATCATTAAATGAACTCAAGCAAATATTTATACAAACAGGGGGGCAACATTTATTCGACTGCATTGAAAAATACTCAGAAAAAAAAGCCAAAGAAATGAATATTCAATTCGGTGAAGGCATAGAGAACGATTATTTCGATCACACTTACACGTTTAATAGTGGAAAACATTATCGTGATGAACAAAGTTAGTAAAACAATCATTTGGAAAGAATACCAAAAAGAGATTCCTGACGATCATTATTTTTTTGTTAGGAGTTGCATTCGTCAAAATTTTTTCCCAGGTTCAGAAATATTTTTCATGACCCTTTTACAAAAACATTTAGGGAAAGATATTTTTGAAGATCCACGTCATACTACCTGCACCGGCATTGGATATCATGCGGATGTTGTTCCCTTCGACACCATCATGACTGTTGTTGCCAGGCATTTCGCACTTATGACCGAAGCCGGTTACGAACACATGGTCATTTCCTGCGTAACCTCCTTTGGTATTTATGAAGAAATTCTGGAAACATGGAAACATTTCCCCGAAGTTGAAAAAAAAGTTAGGGAAGATTTAAAGAAAGCAACCGGCCGTGAATTTAAAAAACCTAAAACCATCACGCATTGTTCCGACATCATCTATAAATTCCGTAAAGAAATTTCCGATCTAAATAAATTCAGCTTAGTAAATCAATTTACAAACGAACCCCTTCATGTTGTTGAACATGTTGGTTGCCATTATTCAAAAATGTTTCCCGCTTACGGAGTTGGTGGTGCTGAATTCCCCCAGGTACTTTCAGGTATGATCAAGGCCTGGGGCGGTAAGGTTGTAGATTATCCAGAACGACGACATTGTTGTGGTTTTGGCTTTCGCCAATATTTAGTTCAAGCGAATCGCGGTTATTCGGTAGCCAATACAAAAAAGAAATTCGAATCGATGGAAGCTTTTAAACCTGATTTGATTATTTGTAATTGTCCGGGTTGCACCATGTTCATGGATAAATGGCAATATACCATCGCTGAAATGGAAGGCAAAACCTATGGGAAAGAAAAAATTGGAATCCCAGTAATTACCTACGAAGAATTAACCGGATTACTCATGGGATATAATCCATGGGATTTGGGTTTGCAGATGCATCAGGTACAATCCGAATTATTGATGGATAAAATAGGAATTCAATACGATGAATTTACAAAATACAAAACTAAGGATGGTAATGATATTGGTCAACCTAAGATTCCTGATCTATTAGCAATTCCGGCATATTCAAATTGTAAATTATAAGATCATGGCACAAAAAAAAGTAGCGATAATTGGCGGAGGTATTGCCGGTATGGAAGTTGCATCCCAGCTTGACTATTTGGGTCATTCGGTTGTTTTATTAGAAAAAGAAAAAGAACTGGGTGGTCATGTACAAGATTGGTTTCAATTATTCCCCGATCGAAGACCCGGATCAGAGGTTTTAGATCATTTAAAAACTAAAATACAGAATTCAAAAGTTGCTGTAAAAACATCAACTGAAATTATTGATGTCGATCTAAAAGCCAAAAGTATTGGGCTTCTTGATCAGAAAAGTGGCATGTATGATGTGGACGCCATCGTATTGGCAAGCGGATTCGATCTATTCGATGCCCGATTAAAAGAAGAATATGGTTACGGAATTTATAAGAATGTTATCACCTCTGTTGAATTAGAAGCGATTTTTAAATCCGATCATTTTTCAAATCCACTTGGTAAAATACCTAAACGAGTGGGGTTTGTTCATTGTGTTGGCTCAAGAGATGAAAAATGCAATAACAATCATTGCTCAAAAGTTTGCTGCGTTACAGCAGTTAAACAAGCTATGGAAATTCGTATGATACAACCCGAAACTGAAGTTTTCTGCTACTACATGGATATGCGAATGTTTGGTTTAAATTATGAAGAAATGTATCGCGAATCACAGGAAGCTTATGGGGTTAAGTATATCAGGGGAAGAGTATCCGAAGCAGCCGAAAATATTGATGGCTCCATCCAGATAAAGGTGGAAGATACCTTATCGGGCCGCCCATTGAAAATGAATGTTGATTTATTGGTATTGCTTATTGGAATGCTTCCGTCAAAAGAAACAACCAAGCTTGGAGAAAAAATGATATTGAACTTTCAAAAGAATGGATTTATCATGGGTAAAGATTCACATTATCATTCAAATCTTACAAATGAAAAAGCTGTTTTCTTTGCAGGCACCTCTGGTGGCCCAATGAACATCACTGATACCATTAGTCACGCAAGATCTGCAGCCATGGAAGTTGATCAATATCTAAAACAAAAGAATTGATGGAGAAATTTGGATTTACAATATCAACCGGTCGCTTGATAGATTATGATAAAAATGACAAAACACTTTATCATTTTCTTAAAAACAATGAGCCTTCCATTCAGCTCTGCATAGGTTGTGGCGGGTGCACAGCTACATGCAGCAGCGGAAATTTCACGAATTTCAACTTCAGAAAACTACATCTGCTTATCTCCAGAGGAGAAATTACAACTGTCGAACAGGAAATTTCAAAATGCATGCTTTGTGGTAAATGTAAATTGGTTTGTCCCAGAGGAGTAAATACCAGGAATATTATTTTTACGATAAAGAGATGGTTTTTAGAAAATCAATCTAAAGTCTTATGTCTTGATACTTGAATCTTAAAAAGAAATGAAACAATTTGATCTCTTCGTATTACCTTTTATAGTTGGATTGTATTTTATTTTTGGCATCCTCATTATCAAATTTTCGCTTTGGATCATTCGTTTGAGTGAAGTGGATAAAAGCAAAATAAAGAAAGGATTTTTTAGCAAAAAAACATTGGCTTCTATTAAAGAAATTTTTATGGAAAGCCTGCTGCATCGAAAGGTTTTCAAAGTGAATCCGGTATTGGGTTATATGCACATGAGTTTGGCTTTTGGCTGGTTTTTATTAATTGTTTTTGGGAAATTGGGAACCTTATCATTCAGTCACGATTTTTTTAATCCCTTGTATTTTGCCATCTTTTTTAAATATTTTGAACCATTTCAGCCTCCTTTTTTTTATTCAAAAACCTACACTTTTTTGATGGATTTTCTGCTACTTTTTATCCTTTCCGGATTATTCCTGGCCATCCTTAAGCGCTTCAAATCACAGTTTTTCGGACTTAAAAAAACAACCAAACTTAAAATCGGGGATAAATTTGCTTTGGCTTCCTTATGGTGGATATTTCCACTTCGATTACTGGCAGAAAGTTTTACAAGCGGCGTTTATAATACAGGTCATTTTTTGACTGGAAATTTGGGTGATTTATTTGCAACTTTCCTTCCGCTTAAAGAATTGATGTATCCGACCTGGTGGGCCTATAGCCTAGCTTTGGGGATTTTTTTCGTTGCACTTCCGTTTTCAAGATATATGCACATCCCAACAGAAATGTTGCTCATTTTCCTTAAGAATTATGGGATTAAAACAGAAAATGAATACAATAGCTTTTCAGAAATTGAAGTAACCGCTTGTCCGAGGTGTGGCATTTGCATCGATCAATGTCAGTTGAATGTAGGCGGAGAAGGAGGTTCATCTGCTGTATATTTTCTTCAGGCATTAAGAAATAAGGAAGTTAACGCAGATTTAGCTATGAATTGCCTGCAATGCGGCAAATGCGAAGAAGTTTGTCCGGTAGACCTTAACTTGAAAAACCTAAGATTAACCCAAAGAAACAACTTAACCCTCGATCAATCCGATTTTGCTTTCTTACCCAATCATCGTCCGGTATATACTGAAGTATTATACTTCGCAGGATGCATGACCCATCTTACTCCAGGAATCAAAAACTCCATGGTTAAGATTTTTGAGACGGCAAATGTCGATTATCTCTTCATGGATAAAGATGGGGGCGGATGCTGTGGACGACCTTTAATGCTTGCAGGTGAAATTAACTCTGCAAAAAAATTAATGGACTATAATCGTGAAATCATCCAAAATTCAGGAGCAAAATATTTGGTTACATCCTGTCCCATTTGTTATAAAGTTTTTAAGGAAGATTATAATTTAGAGATAGAAGTGTTGCATCACACAACCTATTTATGGCACTTGATTGAGCAAAAGCAAATTCAGCTGAATGTTAAACTTGATCGAATTGCCTATCATGATCCTTGTGAATTGGGAAGAGGAAGTGGTATTTATGAAGCCCCTCGCCAAATCATTGAAAAAACAGCGACCCTAGTTTTGTCTTCCGATGAAGGTAAAAATGCACCATGCTGTGGTAATAGTTTGGCAAATTTTAAATTGGGAACTAAACAAGTGAATTTGATCAGAAAGGATGCTCTGGATTCATTGCTGATAAATAATCCCGATATATTGGCAACTTCTTGTCCTCTCTGCAAAAAAACATTTGCAAAGTCAGCGGGTATTCCGGTTAAAGATATTGCAGAAATTGTTGCGGAATCAGTGTATATAAAAACAACAAAACTAAATAGTGTAAAGCAATTTGAAGAAGTTATGAGTTATTAGTTAAATATAACTTATAACTCATAATTCATCATTTATCACTCTTTTTATTCTGCTTTTGCAGCCTTAACGGCCGAAATTAATTGAGGCAATATTTTTTGTACATCCCCAATAATCCCATAATCAGCTGCTTCAAAAATAGGAGCATCTTTATCGGTATTCACCGCTACGATCACTTTTGATGAACTAACACCTCCTAAATGCTGAATCGCTCCTGAAATTCCAAATGCGAAATACAAATTTGGAGCTATAATTTTACCGGTTTGTCCAACATGTTCTCCGTGAGGCCGCCATCCTTCATCCGAAACAGGCCTCGAACAAGCTGTTGCTGCACCCAATAATTCAGCTAATTCTTCCAGTGGAGCCCAGTTTTCTGCGGATTTCATTCCTCTTCCTCCTGAAACGACGATATCAGCATCGCCTAATAAAACTTTGCCTGTAACTTTACTTACTTCCAATCGCTCAGTTTTAAATTCAGAGGCATTTAAAGTCGGCTCAAAAACTTCAATCTTTGCATCTTTAGCATCTTCAATAACACCAAATGAATTTTGTGCAAGGGTAAGAATTTTCACATTCGACTTGACAATTACATTGGCGAAGGCTTTGCCTGTAAAAGCTTTTTTCTTCACTGTAAAAGGGCTATAATTTGAAGGAACTTCAATTACTCCTGAAACCAGTCCGGCTTTCAATTTTACCGAAACTCTTGGTGCAATTGCCTTTCCTGTGATATTATGCGAAAATACGATAACATCCGCAGCTTCTTTCTGGGCTATTTCAGCAATTACTTTTGCATAAGGCTGATTGGCAAGAATGGCCAGCTTTTCGTTTTTAACACTAATTACTTTACCTGCACCATAATTACCTAAATTTTTTAATTCGGAATCTTCCACCTTTCCGATTGAAACTGCAACCACTCGGGTATTGTGTTGTTTGGCAATTTCGTTTGCATAGGATACCAATTCAAAGCTTAATTTTTTGAATTTTCCATCCCAGTTTTCTGTATATACTAATATTGACATTTTTCTCTATATTTAGTTTTTTAATTTGACAATTCGTCAATTAGCCGATGTGTCAATGACTTTTTTCTTAGAAGTACCAATAATTTTGGTAAGTATTTTTTGAATAACCTTTAGTTCCAATAATAAATTTTCATTGAATGGATAATTTTCTGAAAATTTACACAAATCAAACCAATATTCATGTTCTTCAGCCTCTTTAGCAGCGATTTTCATCTTATGAATAAAATCCTTTTTACTTTCAGCATTTTGAGCTTCACGAACATTTGCACCGATTGAAGTTCCAGATCGTAAAATTTGTTTAGAAATTACGAACTTTCTTAATGGTTCTAGTTCCTCTGAAAAAGAAATAACATTTAAGGCAAACTCAAAAGTTTTAGTTAAAATTATATTTTCATTTTTCATCATTGGCTAATTGATCAATCAACTAATTTGCTAATTAAATTACTTTGGCTTCATTTTTAAGCAGATTAACCAGTTCTTTCACATTCTCTGCATCCACCATTTTACATTTAGCTTTTGGGGCCGGTAGTTCAAAAGAAACGAATTCGGTTAAAGCTTCCACCTTAACAGCAGGTACAACTTTTAAAGGTTTTGTACGTGCCATCATGATCCCACGCATAGCAGGGATTCTGGGCTCTTTGGCGATTCCTTTTTGAACAATGGCTACAAATGGAGTCGTTGTTTTCATGACTTCCGATCCACCATCGATTTCACGAATAAGGGAAATAGCTCCACCTTCAATATTCAATTTAGATACTGATGAGATTGAAGGAATATTTAAAAATTCAGAAAGCATACCGCCAACTACTGAACCATTATAATCACTAGCTTCGATACCCGCCATGATGATGTCAAAGTCTTTAGCAACTTCAGCTAATTGAGCAGCTACAAAATAAGCATCCGTAGGATTGGCATCAATCCGAATTGCATCGTCGGCACCAATAGCTAAAGCTTTTCGCATGGTTGGTTCAACATCACTACCTCCAACAGTTGCAATGCTTATGGAGGTGATGGCTCCTCCTGAAGTTTCCTTTAGTTCGAGGGCTCTGGTTAACGCAAACTCATCCCATGGATTGATAATCCACTGAACCCCTGTTTTGTCGAAAGCAGTATTGTCCCCACTAAATTTAACTTTAGTCGTAGTATCCGGAACATTGCTTAAGCAGATCAAAATTTTCATAATTAAAATTTTAGTTTTTTATTGTTTGAGCAAAGATAATGAATAGTTGTTTAAACTTAAATCTAGATAAAGGACCGGTTAAATTGTTTGATTGTTCAATTGTTGATTCGGTCCTTTATCAAAATCTAATCCTTTAGAGCAATGTTGGTATATTTTATCAGTTGATTAATTTGCTTTGGAAGATCATTCAGACTTCCGTTTATTCGATCAAATTCTTCAATCGTAATAATTTTTCTAACCCTTGTCTTATTCAACCAATCCATCGATTCCTGAAGAGATCCTTTGCTTATTTGGTAAAAACGAATTTTATCTTTCTTCGTAAATCTTCCAAATCCTTCAGCAATATTAGCAGATATCGAATCAATGGAACGAACCAATTGTCTCCCTATAGTGTCTTTTTCAAAATTGCTCCATGAATTTACAATATCCCAAACTTGATTACTCAGTTTAAAAGCTGTTTTATAACAATCAATATCAGAAACTGATAGATATTTCTTTTCCATAAAACAAAACCTAAAAATAACAATGCAACAATCGAACTATGCAACAATCGAACAATAATTATTCTTTCATCAACGATCTCGCAACAATCATTTTTTGTATTTCGGAAGTGCCCTCATAAATTTGGGTAAGCTTTGCTTCACGCATCAATCGTTCAACATGGTATTCTTTCACGTATCCGTAACCTCCAAATATCTGAACAGCTTCAGTAGT